>SAMEA3663124__coassemble_153_pt1 | contig 25900 bp, 26 predicted proteins | sample SAMEA3663124__metabat2_low_PE_003 | metagenome-assembled genome bin SAMEA3663124 (sample SAMEA3663124) | pig gut metagenome | biome: pig gut; feature: pig-associated habitat; material: faeces | place: Denmark | collected 2012
TTTGTATCGATTGGCTGCTATCTCATATGAATTAATAGTATCAAATCGTCAGAGGGATAAGGTAAGTAAACCTTTGATGGAAAGAAAAGAAGTATTTGAGCAAATGATTGCTTATATAGAGGCTCATTATAGAGAAAAAATAGAGCTTAAAGATATAGCTCGTATTGGGCAATACAATGAAAGTTATGCGTCTCAATTTTTTAAACGCCATTTAGGTATTTCTTTTTTAGAATATGTGCTTCGCATGCGGTTAAGGGAAGCGACGGTTCAATTAGTTAATACGGAGTTGACAATAGCTCAGGTGGCGCTTCTGTGTGGCTTCAGTGATGTGAAAGCCTTTAATAAAGTTTTTAAAAACCGCTTTCATAGTACGCCATCAGAATATAGAAAAACGGCGCGGAGTTTTGGACGGAAAACAAAATTGCAAGAGTGGAAGGAATTTATTTCTTCTGATGATACGGAGGTTATTTCTCTATTAGAAGATTATGTCATCGAGATAAAAGAACCTATCTCAGATGGGTTCATAGTAAGTAGTAGGCCTAATCTAGGCCGGGTGAAAGAATTATTAGAGGAGGCCTTGCAGCAAATAAAGTAGGGTTTAACTTAATAAATAGGTAACGTATGCCAATTGAGAATATATAAAGTCAGTAGGTATACGTTATTTTTTATATTTTAAGAGAAGAAATAAATCAAGAGAAGAGGTGGGTTTACCTATAAGTGATTATGTCTTTTGATTAAAGAAACAGGAGTGCATATAGGGATAATAATCGTATATGTTAAGTGAGAGAATCATTGAATTCGTTAATGCAGTAACAATCACCTTGTGTTTTTTAGGGTTTGCTGTGGTGATGTTCGTTTGGGAAAAGATACCTCTATCAGTAACAGCTATGATTGTAGCGGTGGGGTTAGTGGTAACAGGCGTATTATCACCGAAAGAAGCCTTTTCAGGATTTGTTGATACGAACGTACTATTATTTATGGCTATGTTTATTGTGGGCGCCGCCTTTTTTGAAACGGGTATGGCGCAGGCTGTAGGTTCTATAGTAACGAAGTGTGCTAAAACGGAGCGTATGCTTATTATTGCTGTTATGGTGATTACAGGTATTATGTCTGGGTTTTTATCTAATACAGGGACAGCTGCTGTGCTAATCCCTGTGGCAATTGGGATTGCCCAAAAGGCAGGATTTAATCAATCTAAGTTTTTAATGCCTTTAGTATTAGCTTCGGCTATGGGCGGTAATTTAAGCCTTATTGGTGCGTCTTGTGCTTATGCAACACCAATTGGAATGCCAGCCAACACGATGGTGTACAATATAGCTGGTTATTCCTTTATGGATTATGTAAAAGTAGGCTTACCGCTTATGGTAGTGTCTACGATTGTATCTTTAATTTTATTACCAATTTTCTTTCCTTTCTATCCTTGAGAGAAAGAGTATATATAGCTGTAAATTAACCTAAGGAGGGGTATTATGGATAAACAGGAACAAGTAAAACAGATGACGACAATCATTGCTGATTTTGTCGGGCATATGGCTAAGGTTTTACCGGATGATGTACAAGCTAAAATTAAGGAATTAGCAGCTGATGAAAAGAATCCTCTAGCTAAGACTATTTATGAGACGATGAAGACAAATATGAAGTTAGCTAAGGAATTAAGCCGGCCGTCTTGTCAGGATACAGGCGTCTTACAATATTGGGTTAAGTGCGGGGCTAATTATCCTTTGCTTGGTGAATTAGAAGGGATTTTGCGGGAGGCTACAGCCATAGCAACTCAGCAGACACCACTTCGTCATAATGTAGTAGAAACTTTTGACGAATATAATACAGGTAAAAATATTGGGACTCATGCACCTTATGTGATGTGGGATATTGTGCCAGACCGTGATGATGTAGAAATTTTCCCTTACATGGCTGGTGGAGGATGTTCCTTACCAGGTAGTGGTAAGACTTTAATGCCTGGTGAAGGCTATGAAGGAGTAGCTAAATTTGTTTTAGACTTGATGACTAGTTATGGCTTAAATGCATGCCCGCCTCTTTTAGTTGGTGTGGGTGTAGCTACATCCATTGATACAGCTGCTTTGTTTTCGAAAAAAGCCTTGATGAGGCCTATTGGTTCGCATAATCCAAATGAAAAAGCAGCTTATATGGAAGAATTGTTAGAAGATGGTATTAATAAATTGCATCTAGGACCGCAAGGTATGGGCGGCGATAAATCTGTTATGGGTGTTAATATTGAAAATGGTGCACGTCATCCATCAGTTATTTCTGTAGCCGTCAATGTAGGCTGCTGGAACCATCGTCGAGGGCATTTGATTTTTGATAAGGATGGTCATGTACAGGTATTGTCGCATAGCGGGGTGAACTACTAATGGAAAAGAAAATCTTAACAACGCCAATTTCAGCAGCGGATTTAGAAGATATTAAGGCTGGGGATATTATTTATTTGACAGGGCATATTACTACCTGCCGTGATGTAGCACATCGCCGTCTTGTTGAGTATGGTCGTGAGTTACCTGTTGATGTGCGTGATGGGGCTATTTTGCATGCAGGACCTATTGTAAGGACTATTGATGCGGATGCTAATAAGTATGAAATGGTATCTGTTGGGCCTACAACGTCTATGCGTATGGAAAAATTCGAATATGAATTTGTTAAGCAGACCGGTGCAAGACTTATTGTTGGTAAAGGCGGTATGGGTCCGGAAACAGAAAAGGCTTGCCAAGAGTTTAAGGCTTTGCATTTAGTCTTCCCAGCAGGTAATGCTGTACTAGCAGCTACGGAAGTTGAAGAAATTGAAGATGCTAACTGGAAAGAGCTAGGTATGCCAGAAACCTTGTGGACCTGCCGAGTAAAAGAGTTTGGTCCTCTTATCGTATCGATCGATACGTATGGTAATAATTGGTTTGAACAAAAGAAGGTAGAATATAATAAGACCAAAGAAGAGGTACTAACTGAGATTAATAAGCATGTAAGCTTTATAAAATAAAATGAGTCTGCTCGTGTAAAAAAACTATAGCAGAGAGTACTAAAAATAGCCTAGTCCTTTATGATGTTGTCGGTAGTGGCAATATCTTGCTAGAAGGGTGGGCTGTTTTTTTATGCCTATAAAAAAATATATGCAAGAAAAGAACTAATTAAATAAGTACAAATGTGGTATACTTAATATAAAGACAGAGTGTAAGGAGTTATAACGGTGAAAAATACAAGTTATTTGGATATGATTGCTGGGCGAAAGCCTGACCATATACCCGTATGGTTTATGCGGCAAGCTGGGCGGAGCCAGGCTAAGTATCGAGAGATAAAAAAGAAGTATACCTTATTTGAAATTACACATCAACCAGAATTATGTGCCTATATTACGACTTTGCCTGTAGAGGAGTACGGTGTTGATGCAGCTATTTTGTATAAGGATATTATGACACCTTTGCCACCTATGGGCGTGGATGTAGAGATTAAGGCAGGCGTGGGCCCTGTAATGAAGCATCCGATTCGGACGATGGCGGATGTTAAGCGGATCCAGCCTTTGGCTATGGAAAGTGCCTTGCCCTATATTTTAGATACTATACGTCTAGCAACCAGTCAGATGTTAGACGTGCCTTTAATTGGTTTTTGTGGTGCTCCTTTTACTTTAGCCAGTTACTTGATTGAGGGAGGACCTTCTAAGAGTTATATTAAAACGCGGCGTATGATGGTGGCCCAGCCTGATGTGTGGCAGGCCTTAATGGAAAAATTAACAGCCATGTCGATTACGTATTTATCGGCACAGCTTGGGGCTGGTGCTTCAGCGGTACAGATTTTTGATTCTTGGGTAGGGGCTGTTAGTGCTAAAGAATATGAAATAGCTATTTTCCCTTATATGAAACGAATTGTAGAAGGTGTGAAACAAACGCATCCCTTAGCGCCTATAACTTTATTTGGCGTTGGAACTAAGCATTTACTACCTTTGTGGAAGGCGCTGCCGGTAGATGTTGTTGGTCTCGATTGGCGTAGTCCAGTTAATGAGGCACACCAATTAGGTATTAAGCAAACCTTGCAAGGTAATTTGGATCCAGCTTATGTGTACGCTGATTGGTCGATTTTACAGGCAGAAATCGATGGCATTATAGAGGCCGGCCAGGCTCATGGCTCGTTTATTTTTAATTTAGGACACGGCATACAGCCAGATATGAATCCAGATACACTAAAACGAATGGTTACGTATATACATGAAAATTTCTAGAACCAAGAGGATGGATAGGCAATGAAAGAGCAAGTAGGGTTACTTGTGTTCTCTTATGGAACACCGCAAACAGAAGCAGATATTATGCCTTATTACACAAGCATTCGTCATGGCTATGCACCGACACAAGCGGAGATTGATGTGCTAAGCCGTCGTTATGAGGCCATTGGTGGCTTATCACCTTTGGCAGCGATTACTAAAAGGCAGGCCGAGCAACTGGCTATGCAAGTGAATGAACGCTTGTCAGGGGTAGATTATCAGCTTTTTGTTGGTAATAAACATATAGCCCCCTTTATTGAAGATGCAGTAGATCAGATGGGACAGGCAGGTATACAAAAGGCCGTAGCCATTATTACCGCTCCTTATTTTTCGTCATTTACGACACAGGCTTATTTTGATCGGGCTAACCGTAAAGCTAAAAAATATGGGTTAGCTATCCAGCAAGTACCTGCTTGGAATGAAGAAGAACGGTTTTTGCAGTATTGGGCGGATGCTCTTTTACACACACGCAAAACCTTGCCTGAATTTGCTCGGGTGAAAGTTGTTTTTACGGCGCATAGTTTGCCTTATCATGTTATTTTTATGGGTGATACCTATCCAGAGGCGGTAAAGAAGACGGCACAACGTATTGCCAGCTTAGCTAATGTGTCAGATTATTCTCTTGCTTGGCAGAGTGCAGGGGTTCGTGGTGATTGGTTGACGCCAGATGTAGAAACAGTTACAAAAGAGATAGAAGCTAGTGATTATGAAGCAGTCATTTATGTACCCATTGGTTTTGTAGCAGATCACCTGGAAATATTGTATGATAATGATATTAAGTGTCGTGCCTTATGTAATGAATTAGGGCTTCGCTATCGGCGGGTTCCTATGCCTAATGATGATCCATTCTTTATTGAGGCAATGACAGATGCCGTAGAAAAAGTCGTGACAAAGGAGAAGGCATAGTGAAAGCAGTGATTATTGGCGGTGGACTAACAGGGTTAGCCACCGCTTATTATTTAGGCCAGGCCAAACCAGATTGGCAGATTTGTGTTTATGAACAGAGTCATCGTTTTGGTGGCAAAGTACAGACGAAACGGATTGATGGGTATACCGTTGAGATGGGGCCCGATTCTTATTTAGCTCGTAAGCAGGACATGACACAGTTTATTACCGACCTTGGATTAGGTGATAAGATTGTAGCCAATGCAACGGGACAAGCCTATATTTATGATCAAGATAGGTTGTATCCTATACCAGGTGGATCTATTGTAGGTATTCCCACTGAATTTATTCCTTTTGCCAAGTCTAAATTAATTTCTTGGTCAGGAAAATTGCGAGCAGGGCTAGATTATTTTAAGTCACCCTATCCTAAACAAGGGGATGTGTCTATTGGTGAATTTTTTAAGTATCATTTAGGACAAGAAATGATGACTAAGCTGATAGAACCACTTTTATCTGGTATTTATGGTGGCGATATTTATTCATTAAGTCTAGATGCGGTATTCCCTGACTTTCATCGCTTAGAGCATAAAGCGGGTAATTTGGTTAAAGGTATGATGCAGGCTAAACAAGCCCGACCAGTTAGTCATAGGCCAGCAAAAGGAGTCTTTCGCCAAGTGGATGGTGGCTTAGCTTCTATTGTCGATGCCGTTGTTGCTAAGATGCCAGCTAATGTAAGGCTTATTAAAAACTGTCAAGTGACGCAGTTGGAATATCAAGGAGATGTTTATCGGTTAGGACTTATTGAAAAGGAACAGGTAAAAGAGGTGGAGGCTGATACCCTTATTATAACGACCCCGCCTAGGTCTTATCAGTCTTGGTTTATAAAGGATAAGGCTTTTGATGCTATTCGGGGCATGCAGCAAAGTACTTGTGCTATAGCGATTATGAGTTTTGATGCGGATAGTTTTGATGCACCTATTGAGGGTACAGGCTTTGTGATTACTCGGACGACTAAGACGCCGTTAACAGCTTGTACTTATATTTCAAAGAAGTGGCCTAAGGCAGCCGCACCTGGGAAATTAGTGTTCCGTACTTTTTTAGGTAAACCAGGAGATCAGACCGTTCAAGACCATACGCCAGAAGAGCTAGGTCAGATTGCCCTACGTGAATTACGTAAAATATTAGGTTTTACGGTAAATCCTTTGTGGATTGAAGTGACGCAGCTTAAGAATAGTATGCCTCAGTATGAAGTGGGACATTGTCAGCGGATTGCTAAGGTTAAGGATCATATACATAGCACCTATCCAGGTCTTTATTTAATTGGCACACCTTATTATGGTGTGGGGATGCCAGATGGAGTAAAACAGGCGAGAGAGTTAGTGGCACAGTTAAGTAAGAACTAGTTTTAAGATAGAAGGGGTAGATACTTAGTTAGTTTGATCCTAGGTTGTTAACTAATAGAGAGCCTAACTGCTTTTAAAATCCTTGGTTGGCTAGTAGGATTTTATGGGTTATATACAGAAGTAAATAAAGCAATACGTAATTATAATAATTGGCTGAATAGAAACGTGTTTGTCATAGGGAATGAGCCTTTTACGAAGGCATATAATAAAGACTATATGCTTTCTTATAGGTAAATACGTAAATGACGATTAACGATTACTATTTAGTAGATAACAAAGTGACCAGTTAAGGAGGCTATTTTACAATGGCAGAAGATAAGATTTACGGCATGCCTGTTGGTGATTTACACAAAGATGATGCGAAGAAGTCTAACGGCAATACGCATAGTGTGGTAGAAACTTACGAAGGTTGGTATAGTCTACATAGTGTATACCGCATTAATTGGCGCCGCCTGGCAGATAAGTCAGATAAATGGCGTAAGAATGCCTTGGCTGAATTTAAAAAATTCTTAGCAGCCATGGAAGATAACTACCAAAAACATGAAGGTGGATACGCTTTATACCATGCTACGGGTCATAAGGGAGACTTGCTTTTCTGGTTCTTGCGTCCTAGCCTTGAAGACTTAAATGCTGTAGAAACACAGCTTCATAAATTACAAATTAATCAGGTGCTTGAACAGAAGGAATCTTTTGTATCTGTTATTGAAGTCAGCAATTATTTCAATGCCGACATTAATCATCCAAAAGTACAGGCTCGCTTGTATCCAGTTATTCCTCGCCGTCAGTATATGTGTTTCTATCCAATGAGTAAAAAACGTGATGGAACTGATAATTGGTATATGACGGATAAGTCTGACCGAGCTCGTTTGATGCGGTCACATGGCATGATTGGCAAAAAATATGAAGGTGTTATTAATGAATACACAACGAGTGCTTGTGGTCTAGATGATTGGGAATGGGGCATTACACTTATGGGTGATGATGCGGTTCAATTCAAGAAAATCGTTTATGAAATGCGTTTTGATGAAGTCAGTGCCCGCTTTGGTTTGTTTGGACCTTTTGTTGTAGGCAGTTTAATGAATGATGATGTATTAGATAGCTTGTTTTTATAAGTAGTAATAGGAGTGTTAACGGATGGGATTTTTTAAACGATACCAAGGGATACTTGGCTTAATATTGATTGGCGGCCTTGTTTTTGTCGCAGCCATCCGTTTCCAATCCTTAACGTCAACGGTGCGGTTACTTTTTGATGCCTTGACACCTTTAATTATTGGCGGTGTAATTGCCTTTGTCTTAAATATTATTGTCAAACGGTATGAGGCTATATTTTGGCCTAAAAGTCAAACTCGTTGGGTTTGTATGGCACGCCGGCCTCTTTGTATTTTGTTTGCCATTATCTCTGTTGCATTAGGTTTTTCTTTTGTTGGCTATATGGCGATTCCTCAGTTAACTAAGTCCTTAACGATTATTATCCAAGGCGTGCCAGATGTATATACGGCTGTTTCAGGTTGGTTAATTGAAGTGGCTGAACGAACGCCTTTCCTGACGAGTGCCGTTGTTACCCATACCTTGTCCTTAGATTCATGGACCAATAATATTTCCCAATATAGTGCGGATACAGGTCGTTATATTGTACGTATGATGGGTAATGCGGTGGAAATGTTTTTTGATGGCATTATCGGTTTTATTTTTGCCTTGTACATCTTGGCAGATAAACATCGGGTAGGCGCTTCGATGAAGCGGTTATTACAAGCGTATGTATCGGATAAGCATGTAGGCCAATGTGAACATGTTCTAAACGTAACGTCTAAGACTTTTAGTAATTTTTTTATTGGCCAGTTTCTAGATGCCGTTATACTGGGTATACTGGTTGGTGTCTTTTTGGAAATCTTTGGCATATCTTATGCGGTAACTATTGCCTGCGTAGTAGGACTTACGGCATTAATTCCCTTGTTTGGATCTTATATAGGGGCTTGTATGAGCGTCTTGATGCTTATTCCTAAGGGACCTATGGAGGCCGTTTTCTTTCTTGTTATTTTTATCATTATGCATGAATTAGAAAGTAATGTTATTTATCCGCGTATTGTTGGCAATACGGTAGGTTTGCCTGGTATTTGGGTGTTTGCAGCTGTTGTTTTAGGTGGCGCCTTATATGGCATTATTGGTATTGTTTTTAGCGTTCCTATTTTAGCAACGATTTATAAGCTCTTACGAGAGGATATATATCGACGGTTAGATAAAAAACGAATCAGTGAAAATTGATATGATTGAAAAGGCATTTTGCTCTGTGGTATACTAAGCGTAAGATTGATTCGCAGTAGGAGGAATTATAATGAATAAAAAAATAGTTTCTGGATTTATGGCCGTCGCTATGACGTTTGGATTGGCAACAACGGTTATGCCAGCACAGGTATCAGCTGCTGATGATACGGCAGCACAGGCACAAGCAACTACACAAGCACCACGCAAATCGATGGTACTTAGTATGAAAGATGTAGCAAGTATTTTCTTGAAGACCTATCCAAACTCAGCGGTTCACTCGGTAACTTTGGATCCTTTGTCTGGTAACTTTGATTATGTAGTTACTGGTTATACGTTGAAGAAATCTTACACCTTAGATATTGATATCGTTACCGGCAAGATTAAAAAGACAAGTGAAGGTGGCCGTGTAAAGGATCTAGCACAGAAGGTATTTAATCCAACAGAAGTGATTGGTGAATACCAAGCTCAAAATATTGCGGCTAATGCGGTTGGTGCTGGGGCTGTTGCTAAGTCTTGGATTTTGGAAGCTGATAATGGTTCCGTTACTTATGACGTATTAGTTTATAACAATAATCAGAAATCGCATGTTATTATCAATGCCAAGAATGGGGAAGTTATCTCCCAGAGTAAGCCTGTTGATTTACCAGTAGCAACAGATGATAGCGATGATGATGATCGCGGATTTACTTTATTTTAACAAATAGATAGATTATACATGGACAGGCTTTTCTGTCACCTTGGTGTGGCAAAAGGCCTGTTTTCCTTACTTATAGGACAAGGTATAACAAAATGGAAAAAATAAGTAATGGCAAGGGCTTATTGACTGCATCTAGGGATAGTGCCAATACCTATCATATGCCTAATCCCTATCGAATGTTAGTTATCAGTTTTGCCTTTGTTATGTTTGTAGGTGCTTTGTTGCTATGGACGCCGTGGGCTCGCGAAGCTGGGGCACCGCCGACTCACTTTGTTGATGCGGCTTTTACAGCTGTATCTTGTGTGTCTGTTACGGGCCTGGCGACGGTGGATACGTACGTTCATTGGTCTTGGTTTGGCAAGATTGTTATGACTATTCTTATACAATTGGGTGGTTTAGGTATTATGTCTTTTACAACCATGGCAGCCTATATGTTGGGGCAGCGCATAGGTCTAGAAAATCGCTTGATTCTTCAAGAAGCGTTAGGACAGAATACGCAGCATGGTTTACTTACTCTACTAAAAAAAGTGATGGGCCTTACTTTTTTTGTGGAAGCGATAGGTGCCTTAGCCTATAGCTTTCAACTCTATCCGTATATGGGGATAGTTGCTATTCCTTATGGTATTATGCAGGCTGTTTCAACCTTTTGTAATGCTGGTTTTGTATTTTTTGATAATAATTTGCCTTATGTTATGGTGACCAATTGGGGATTTACCATGATTACGACCTTACTTATTATCATTGGTGGTTTTGGTTATATTCCTTTGTTTGATCTTCTTAATCACTGGCAGCATAAGCAAGGGACCTTGACCTTGCATACTAAGATTATGTTATGTGGGACAGCTATTTTAATTATTGGTGGTACTCTTTGTATCCTTGGCTTGGAATGGAATAATCCAGGAACGCTAGGACCTTTGAGTCCGTTAGATAAATTACAAGCCTCCTATTTTCAGGCCGTTACACCGCGAACAGCGGGTATTGCTACCTTAGATTATGGACAAATGCACCATGATACAGCCTTTCTCAGTATTGTCTTGATGTTTATTGGAGCCGGGCCTAACTCCACAGGTGGTGGTATTAAGGTGAGCACCATAGTTCTTATATGGGCCGCGGCTATTACTATTTTTACAGGAAAAAAGAATCCTGAATTATTTGGTTGGCGTTTATCGACGCAGCAAATTTATCAGGCTTTTGGAGTTGCCTTCTTTTCAACGATTGTTCTGATTTGGGGTGCGTTTATCTTGTCCTGGGTTGAGCATTTTACCTTTTTGGATGATTTGTTTGAAGTGACGTCTGCTTTTGGCACCGTTGGATTGACGCGGGGGATAACGCCGTATTTGTCTGACGTGAGTAAGTGGACCTTGATTGTCGTTATGTTTATTGGTCGTGTTGGTGTTTTATCTGTTATTGGAGCCGTCGCTTTGCGGCGTAAACCAAATCCACCAATAACTTACCCAGAAGGGCAGGTACTTTTATAGAAAAATGCAGGTGATAGGATGAAACGGAAAGCGATAGTTGTATTTGGGTTGGGACAGTTTGGCGCTGTAGTAGCTAAGGAGCTAGCCAATATGGGACATGATGTGTTAGCTGTTGATAAGGATGAGCAATTAGTCCAGCGGATTAGTGCGTATGTGACGCATGCAGTAGCGGCAGATGCAACGGATGAAGAAGCCTTGCGGGCGTTGGCCTTGAGTCAATTTGACGTAGCTATTGTAGCTATTGGGCATAATCAACAAGGCAACTTGTTAACAGCAATGCTTTTAAAAGAGGCTGGTCTTCCTTATGTCGTAGCTAAGGCTCAAGATGCTATGCAAGGGCGTCTTTTGAAGAAGATTGGTGTTAACCTAGTTATTTATCCAGAAATGGATATGGCTCGTCGGGTGGCTCAACAGTTAAGTCATCGTTATGTGCTTGATTATTTACAGCTAGCAGATAATGTAGGGCTTAATGAAATTGAGCTTCCTAAAGGGCTTGTTGGAAGAAATTTAATTGAATCGAATTTACGGGCTAGGTATCAACTAAATGTAGTCGCCTTAAAACGGGGTGATGATTTTATTATGCCACCCGATCCAAGAGAGCCCTTGCAAGCTAATGATAAGCTTTTAATTATTGGCAAAGATAGTGATATGGCACGGTTTGATGCGGGAAAATAAAATAAAAACCACAGTGTCTTTTGCGAACGAAAACTAAAATAGTCTATATATGATGCAAACAATAAAAATGTACCTCCCTCGCGAGCTGATATTTCGCAAGGGAGGTACATTTTTATTGCTTCTTTGAGTGAAGTCCTATTTTGTTACTATTTTTTAATGGAATAAGGAAAAACCAAATTAACGATCACCATTGAAAATGGAGTTCTTAACGATAACGTAGTCGACTTTTTTGATAGCTGCTAGGGTGTTACCACCAGCATAGGAAATAGAGGACTGCAAGTCTTGTTCCATTTCCGTAAGGGTATCGAAGATGCTGCCTTTAGAAGGAATGTATAGTTTTTTGCCTTCTACATTTTTGCGGGCACCTTTTTGGAATTCGGAAGCACTACCAAAATATTCTTTATATGGCTTGCCTTCAATTTCAACGATTTTACCAGGCGATTCAATGTGCCCAGCAAATAGGGATCCAATCATAACCATGGTGGCACCAAAGCGAATGGATTTAGCAATGTCGCCATGGTCGCGAATACCACCATCGGCGATAATAGGTTTTGTTGCGGCTTTAGCACACCAACGAACGGCTGCTAGCTGCCACCCACCGGTACCAAAACCTGTTTTTAGTTTAGTAATACATACTTTACCAGGTCCAATGCCGACTTTAGTTGCGTCAGCACCGGCGTTTTCTAATTCGCGAACCGCTTCAGGGGTGCCTACGTTACCAGCGATAATAAAGCTATCTGGTAGGTTAGTCTTGATGTGACGAATCATTTCAATAACGCGGTTGGAGTGACCGTGGGCAATATCGATAGTAATATATTCTGGTGTAATGCCTTCTTTTTTTAATTGGATAACAAAATCGAATTCATCTGGTTTTACACCGATACTGATAGAAGAGAAGAGTCCTTCTTCTTTCATGTGTTTGCAAAAAGCTAGGCGCCGTTCTGGTTGGAATCGGTGCATGATGTAGAAATAGCCACCACGAGCTAGTTTTTCAGCTAGTTCTTCATCGATAATGGTCTGCATGTTAGCTGGTACGACAGGCAGGCGGAAGGAGCGATTGCCCAATTTTACGGATGTATCACATTCGCTGCGGCTCTCTACAATACATTTATTAGGAATTAATTGAATGTCTTCGTAATCAAAGATGTTAGTTGTGTTAATCATAGTACCTCCTTGAGGTTGTGAAGGACGTAGTTTGAGAGACGTCTATTGTGACTCCTCAGAAGTCCGAAGGTATTATACACAAATTATGTATGAAGTGCAAGTTTTACTTGTAAAAAATAAAAGGATTGTTTATACTGGATTCATAATTAAATAGTTGGGGAGCTGGCACAGCCGGCTGAGAGTAAACACAAGGTTTAGACCCATAACCTGATTTGGATAATGCCAACGTAGGGATGCGTACAGTAAGTGAGGGTACCTTGAGGTATCCTTTTTTTTGTTGCTTTTCTTTATTTAATAATAAGATTTATTTTGTTGGTGTTTTATAAGTAGTAAGGGGAGACAATTATGGATACAGTGAATCAAACGCACAAACATACACAAATGATAGTTGAAGCCGGTTTAGCCATTGCCTTTTGTGTTACATTTGATTATTATTTTTCAGATGCCTCAAGGGGGCTCCATTAAGGCGGCTAATTTAGTACCGCTTTTGTTTTTTGCCTATCGATGGGGGGCTAAAAAGGGCTTGTTAGTTGGTGCTATCTATGGTTTAGTACAGTTTTTGTTAGGTATGAAATTTTCCATTCATCCAGCTAGTATTTTCTTAGATTATATCTTATCTTATGCCATGATGGGTGTGGCTGGTTGGTTTTCAGGTTCAACTGGTAAGGCCCTCTTTGGTGCTATCGTTGCTTGTTTTTTGCAGTGGTGCTGTTCTGTTATTAGTGGGGCCGTCGTTTTTGCTTCCTATGCGCCAGTGGGGCAGAATCCATGGTTGTATTCTATGGTTTACAATGGCATGTATATGCTGCCTAATGCTATTATTAATTTGGTAGTTGTTGGTCTCTTTTATGGTAAAATCATGGGGATTATGAATAAGTCGGCTTCGTAATATTTTATAATATAAAAAAGCGGTGTACACGTCTGAGCTAAAATAGTCACGAATTAGCTAAGAGGTGTATACCGCTTTTTTGTGAATGATTAGTCTTGTAAGTCCTTTGCTAGGTCTTGGGTAATGACTGTATCTAGATTGACTAAATCAAATAATAATAAAGAATGGACAGTTTCTTTTATACCCCAATAGAAATTATCAAAATGTCCCCCTGCAACAGCAAGGTCAATGGCACTCCGCTCTGTGTGTGTGCCACGGGCTCTAGAACCGAAGAGAATGAGGCGGTTTATCTTATGCTTTTGAGCCAGTCGAATGATGTCGCGATATACGCGGTCAGGAAGGTTATATATCATGTGTGTCACCGAGTTTTAATAACTATTTTGTAGATGTCTAGTATATGTCTGGTATAGCATAAGAAGGAGTCTGCTTTTTATGGGAAAATGAGGTCGCGCCATTGGTTAGGATTCCACTTATTGGTATAATGTAAATAATAAGAGGAGGTCATATGTCTCTAGGGTTATTAATTTTAGCGGGCGGGCAGAGCCGGCGTATGAAGGTAGATAAGGCCGATTTGCCTTGGGATGAAGGTACCTTGCTTACTAGATGGTTAGATGAGGCAGGGAGTCTTCCTTTTAAGGAAATTATAATTAGTAGTAATAAAGTACGTCATTTGCCGGAAAACCAAGATATAGGGATGCCAATTCGTCAAATGGAGGATACGTATCCTAATAAAGGACCATTGGGTGGTATCGTGACGGCATTAGAAAAAGGTCTTTGTGATGCTTATTTGGTGGTGGCTGTTGATATGCCTTTTTTTTCTTGTAAAGCAGTCTATCGTTGGTGGCAGGTATATACGCATACGCAGTTAAGTAAAGATGAAGGTAAACGAGTAAACAGATGTAATGGTGAGTGTGGTCTCTTAGGTAAGGAAGGGATTTATTGGTCTTATACAGGGCAGGTTCCGCAACCTATGGGCGGCATTTATACAAAAAAAGCGCTGCCCATGTTAAAAGAAGCTCTTTGTAAGGGCGAGTATCGCTTGCGAGCTCTACCGCATCAGCGATTAAATAGTTTTTTACCTGAAGAAGAAGTCTATGGTGACTTACTTTTTATGAATGTAAATCAACCCAAAGAATATAAATTAGCTTTGGCCATTAATGAAAATGCTAAGCGTCAAGTGCCACTTGTAAGCATAACAGCGTCTAGGTCTAAGACGGGAAAAACGCGTGTTATTCGAGAGCTCATTCACTTGTTAAGTAAGAAGGGATTTCGGGTAGGCTTCGTAAAAAGTGATGGACATGGCTTTCAGATGGATAGAAGTGATAGTGATACAGGAAAAGCAACTATAGCTGGAGCTAGCGCGATAGCCATAGCTGGACCGGGGCAATACGCTATTGTAGAGAGGAAAGAAAAAGTACCGAGTCTGTTAGAATTATCACAACGATTAGAGGTAGACCTTGTTATGCTAGAAACACGAACACAAGGCGTAAGCCCTGTTTTTGAAGTGTGTCGCAAGGCCTATACGCAAGAACGTTTATATACAGATGAAGAGACGATGGGGGTTATTGGCGATACATCTTTTTCTTTGCCTCAAGATGAGGGCCATTATTATTCTTGGGATGAACTCGTAACATTGGCAGATTGGATTATAGATTTTTTGATGAAGGTAAATGTATGGAAAGACAAGCTATCACAGTAGAAAAAGCAAAAGAAGGGCTTTTGCAAGCCTTAAAGGGATGGAAGAGACAAACAGAAGTGATAGATGTGAGGCAGGCGCGAGGACGGATTTTAGCAACAGATGTACTAGCAGCAACAGATGTACCGCCCTTTAATAGATCGCCTTATGATGGATATGCTTTGTTGTATAGTCCGTCCCAAAGAGCGTATGAAGTGGTAGGAACCGTTGGTGCCGGTCAAGTTTGGCACAAGCCTTTACAGGCTGGACAGGCCTTGCGTATTTTAACAGGAGCGGCAGTGCCAGCCGTTTGTGATACGGTAGTTATGCAGGAAGCTTGCCAGCGACAGGATAATACCATTCGTGTTGTAGGGACTTTTACCAAAGGTATGAATATTATTCGCCAAGGAGAAGAATGTGAAAAGGGCACGGTTATTTTACGGCAAGGCATACAAATAAATGCAGGCGCTATGGCTGCTTTAGTTGGTATGGGCTGTCAGCAGGTAGAGGTATATAAGTCGTTACAGGTATTGGTTGTGACGACAGGCAGGGAAATTGTGGATATTGATGACAGTTTGCGAGAAGGGACGATTTATAATTCCAATAAATACATGCTCTTGTCGGCTTTAAGACAATTAGAAAATGTCAATCTTGTATGGTATCATTTTACGGATGCGCCAGAAGCCTATGCAGAAGAACTTTTGCGGTTGCAACAAGATAGCCAACAAGTGGATGTAGTGATTAGTACCGGTGGTGTGTCTGTTGGTGATTATGATGTCATTCCTGCTTGGTATGAAGCTTGCGGAGCAGAGACTTTATATCGACGTCTTTTGATGCGGCCAGGAGCGGCTTCGTATGGTGGTGTACGTAAGAATAAGGGGCGACAGACTCTCTTTTTGGGTTTGTCAGGCAATCCAACAGCCGCCTATAATGGCTTGCAGTTAATTGCTCTTCCTTTATTGCGTTATATGCAGGGACTAACCCGATATGATTGGTCAATAGTTGATATGCCTATACAAAGGGCAATACACAAGAAAAACCCTTTTGATCGTTATGTGCAGGGGTGTGTTGTAGCTGGAGGTGATGGGACTTTGTCCTTCATGCCGAATGAATTGTTTTCAGCAGCCTCTTTATTAAGCTCGATAGAAACGAATGGGTTAGCCAAGTTAGAGAAAGGACGAGACGCCTATATAGAAGGAGATAGGGTCTCTGTTTTGATTTTGTCTGATACATTGCTAAGATAAAGAATTTTAGATACAATATATAAGTAGATAGTATCTTTATAAAAATATTAGTTGATTAGGCTTATAATTTTATTTGACTATTGTATAGGTTTCTATTATGTTGTTTTGATAATTATAGAGAAAAGGGGCGTTAAGGCATGTTAACAGATATTGAAATTGCGCAAAAGAATCAGATGAAGCCAATCACAGCGATTGCTGATGGTTTAGGTATTCAGCCAGACGAACTAGAACAATATGGGCATTATAAGGCGAAAATTTCTTTTGATGCCATTAAACGCCTAGAAAAAGAACCTAATGGTAAATTAGTTTTGGTGACGGCTATTACGCCAACACCGGCTGGAGAGGGTAAGTCTACTACGAGCATTGGCCTCGTAGATTCCTTACGCCAAATTGGTAAAAAAGCGATTGTAGCCTTGCGGGAACCCTCTTTAGGGCCTGTTTTTGGTATTAAAGGTGGGGCTGCTGGTGGTGGCTATGCTCAAGTTGTGCCAATGGATGATATTAATTTGCACTTTACTGGCGATATGCATGCTATTACGGCTGCCAATAATTTATTGGCAGCTATGATAGATAATCATGTGCACCAAGGAAACGACTTACGTATTGATGTGCGAACGGTTTCTTGGACTCGGGTGCTTGATATGAATGATCGTGCTTTACGTAATGTTGTTGTTGGCCTGGGCGGAAAAGTTTGCGGTTTTCCTCGTGAAGATCATTTTATGATTACTGTGGCTTCTGAAATTATGGCTATTTTATGTTTAGCTAGCGATTTGCAGGATTTAAAACGACGGTTTGGCCAAATTGTTACTGGCAATAATTTGGATGGACAGCCTGTGTATGTTCACCAATTGGGCTGCCAGGGGGCTATGGCTCTTTTAATGAAAGATGCCGTTAAACCAAACTTAGTACAGACTTTGGAACATGCGCCAGCCCTAGTGCATGGTGGCCCTTTTGCTAATATTGCGCATGGGTGCAATTCTGTTTTAGCTACCAAGTTGGCGCTTAAGTTAGGTGATATTGTTATTACTGAAGCTGGTTTTGGTGCTGACTTAGGGGCAGAAAAGTTTATGGATATAAAATGCCATTATGCAGGTATTTATCCAGATGGTGTCGTAGTTGTTGCTACGTTAAGAGCTCTAAAAATGCATGGTGGTGTGAAAAAAGCTGACCTAGGGCAGGAAAACATACAGGCCGTTAAGGATGGTTTTGCTAATTTGCAAAAACAGGTAGAAAATATGCAGGCCTTTCATGTACCTGTTTTGGTAGCAATTAATCGCTTTGCTACAGATACAGAAGCCGAGATCAAGACCTTAGAAGCTTTATGTAAGGACCATGGTATGCAGGTAGCCTTAAATAATTGCTGGGCTGAAGGCAGTGCTGGCGGCAAGGATATGGCTGAAAAAGTTGTGGCTATGGTAGAGTCCAGCCAAAGCCGTCCAACTATGATGTATGATATAGAAGATAGCATTCCTAATAAAATTACAGCGATTGTACAGAAAATTTATGGCGGTAAAGGCGTTAATTTTACAGCCAATGCAAAAAAACAGATTAAACAATTGGAAGATTGGGGTTTAGATAAGTTACCTGTTTGTATGGCTAAGACCCAGTATTCATTGAGTGATAACCCAGATTTATTAGGTGCCCCTAGTGATTTTACGATTACGGTGCAAGATGTGCGGGTAGCTAATGGGGCTGGTTTTATTGTGTGCCGGACAGGCAATATTATGGTCATGCCAGGTTTACCTAAGAAACCGGCTGCTCTTGCTATGGATATTGATGAAAACGGAAGAATTACAGGATTATTTTAGGAGTAAGTATGGCTTACTATGAACAAAGTGTACACGATTTTTTAGAACATACAGGCTCAAAGGCGCCCGCACCAGGTGGTGGTAGTGTAGCCGCTTTAACAGCCTCTTCGGCAGCTGCTCTTGTAGAAATGGTTGCTAATTTGACTATTGGCAAAAAAGGCTATGAGGCGGTTTGGAATGACATGCAAGCGGTAGCGGATAAAGCGGCAAGTTTGCGACATGAGCTATTATTAGCTATTGATAAGGATAGTCAAGCTTTTACGGCCTTGTTGGCGGCTTTTAAGTTGCCTAAGGATAAGGAAGAGGATAAACGTAAACGGATAGCAGCCATACAAGAAGCGACAAAACAGGCGGCTCTAGTACCTTATGAAATGGGTAAACAGGCGTATTCTTTGTTTGCCTTGGCAGAAGAAGTCATTCAAAAAGGCAATACTATGGCCGTAACGGATGGAGCTATTGCTGTTATTAATGTGTATGCGGCTATAAAAGCGGCCTTTTTAAGTGTGCGTATTAATACAAAGTCTATTAAAGATAAGGCGTTTGTTGCTGCTGTAGAAAAAGAAATGCAGCATCTGGAAGAGGGTGCCCAAAAAGAAGAAAAACGGCTGTTAAAGCTATTGGCGGATAGGATATAACCGTTGCATTCATGTTTTATTAGGCGGTAAATATATAGTCTTTATTAGACGGATTATTGTTAGAAGTGTAGTACCTCGTAAGAGATACTGCACTTTTTTATAAAATGAAAAAAATATGTTGACAGATAATTTATATGATGTTAAATTGTGTACATAAAGATTGTATACAATATTAAATAGTAAAACTTAAATTAGTAAGGAGGGAAAAATTATGTTTTATGATTATGAAGTAGAAAAGAGCAATGGTGAAAAATTAAATTTATCCGACTATAAGGGTAAGGTTGTTATGGTAGTCAATACAGCAACCGGTTGTGGCTTTACACCGCAATATGCACCGATTGAACAGATGTATAAAGATTATCATGATAAAGGGTTGGAAATTGTAGATATTCCTTGTAATCAATTTGGCTCACAGGCGCCGGGCAGCGATGAAGAAATTCATGATTTTTGCACATTGCATTATAATACGACGTTCTCGCAAATGAAAAAATCAGATGTTAATGGGCCTAATGCGTTGCCTTTATATGGTTATCTAAAATTACAAAAAGGTTTTGAAGGACTAGGCGAACACAAATATAAAGATGTTTTGGAAGATATGTTAAATAAAACAGATCCTGATTGGAAGAGTTCACCGGATATTAAATGGAACTTTACTAAATTCATTATTGACCGACAGGGCAATGTAGTGAAACGTTTTGAACCGACAGCGGATATGGCAGAGGTAGAAAAATGCGTGGTATCTTTGTTATAAAAGAAGAAGGGATTTTTAACCGGGTAAAGTAAAAGGGAGCGAAGCCTTAATTTAATTATGATTGATAGCTGGGAAAGACCGTTGATTATATAGTTGAGAATAAGAGAGAGTTTATATAAAGATAAAGTTTATATAAAGATACAGTTTATATAAAGATAAAGTAAAGAGATTGATAGATAAGCGGCTGTGTAAACAGATAGGAACTCGGCGCTTATTTGTTGAAATATGAAATATATAAATATAATGTAGGAAAGAAGGGCTTATTATGGCAAATGTAAAAGCAGTAACAGCAGCCGATTTTCAAAAGAACGTTATAGAAGTATCCGGTGTTAGCATTGTTGATTTTTGGGCACCGTGGTGTAGTCATTGTCAGCATATGATGCCGATTTTTGAAAGCTTGTCTGATGAATTATCCGGCAAAGCTAATTTTGTAAAGGTCAATACAGATGATGAAATGGAATTAGCCAGACAATATGCGATTGAAGTATTGCCGACATTCTTAGTCATAAAAAACGGACAGGTAGTTGATCGTAAAATTGGAGATTTAACATCGGAAGACTTAAAAGCTATGCTTGTAAATCAGCTGTAATTGTCTTGTAATAAGTAAAGGATAGGTATTTGTAGGAACAAGTGCCTATCTTTTTTTATAGCTTACTATATATTATGTGGAGGGTATATGGTATGGATATATATTTTTTAAGGGGTCAGCTTTATTAGTTGAAGCGAGTGATTAAGTATGATATATTGAAAAATATAGATATATTTGTCACTGTAGTAATGAACGGCTTGTATATAATTGTTGAATATATATAGATCAAAGAGGATAGATATGCTTAAAAACATAACAGGAACAGAAGCCTTAGAACGGTTGAAAGCAGGTAATAAAAAATATGTAGATAATAATGTATATCAAGGCGATGTGTCGCCAAGAAAACGTAGGAACACCTTTATAAATGGGCAGACTCCTTATGCGGTTATTATTTCCTGTTCTGACTCGAGGGTAATTCCGGAAGTTATATTTTCAGCCGGTATAGGCGAATTATTTACGGTACGTATTGCCGGTAATGTTATTGCTAATCATCAATTGGGAACCATTGAGTATGCTGTTTCTCATTTGGGTGCATCATTAGTAGTTATGATGGGGCACACGCATTGTGGTGCTGTGACAGCGGCTCTTGCAGGGCATAGTAATGGTTATATACAATATGTAGTGGATGATATACAGGCAGCCATTCAAGGTGAGACGGATATAGATAAGGCTTGTGAAAAGAATGTCCGCCATGGTGTGAAGTTAATTCAGGAGGCCTTAAATCATATAGAAGAGACTGTGTTAACTGAGGTACAAGTGGTGGGTGCTGTTTATGATATTGAAACGGGACATGTTCATTGGTTGGACAATTAGGAAGGAAATAAGAGTATGAAGACTTACGATATTATTGTAATTGGTACAGGTGGTGCCAGTATTGTAGCTGATGCAGCTATTAAGGCGGGAAAGTCGGTAGCCATTATAGAAAAAGGTAAGTTTGGTGGTACTTGTTTGACTCGGGGATGCATTCCTACTAAAGTTATGGTAACGGTGGCTGATGCGGTTCGAGAAATTGAAGAACTACCTCGTATTGGTGTGAAAGTAGAGCCAGCTAGTATTGACTGGAATTTGATGTCTAAGAGAGTTTGGCAGAAAATTGACGAGTCTAAGGACGTGGAAGCTTATTACGGAGCGATTGATAGTGTAACCTTATATAAGGGGGCAGCTGAGTTTTTAGAAGATAAGGTGCTACAAGTCAACTATTTGGATGGCTCTGTTAGTGAGCCGTTAACGGCCCCGATTATTGTCTTAGGGGTTGGTGGGCATACAAAGGTTAATCTGATTCCAGGTCTAGAAGAAACAGGCTATATGAGTAGTGAATCCTTGTTTGGACATAAGTATCCAAAAAAGCCTTTTGAGAGTCTTATTATTGCTGGTGGCGGACCTATTGGTACAGAGTTTGCCCATGTTTTTGCTGCTGCAGGGACTAAGGTGACCTTGGTACAACATAATGTACGTTTATTGCCAAAAGAAGATGAAGCTATATCGGCTCATATTTTGACGCAGTTACGTAAACAAGGTATTGATGTTGTTCTTAATCAGGAACCACAGTCTTTAAGGCAGGATGGTGATGAAAAAGTCTTTACCATTAAAGATAGGTCGACGGGGGCCATTCGGGAGATACGAGGACAGGAGCTCTTGCTGGCTTCGGGAATTGTGCCGTCCATAGAAGAACTACATTTAGAACGAACACATATTGAAACCTTACGTGGTGGATGGATTAAGACCAATGAATTTTTAGAGACGTCTGTTGAAGGGGTTTATGCTATGGGTGATGTAAATGGAGAAGCCCCATTCCGCCATAAGGCTAATTATGAAGCTGATATTATTGCCCATAATTTGTATCGCGCTAAGAAGCCAGATGATTATCGTTGGGCTCGTTATGATGTGGTACCGGCGGTAACTTTTACCTATCCGCAAGTAGGGCATGTAGGCCTTACCGAAAAGCAAGCTCGTCAAGCTGGTTATGACGTAGGTGTTGGTACTAATCCTTATTCTATTACGGCCAAAGGTTTTGCTTTAGGCTATAATACGGGAGCGGATGATGATGGTTTTGTAAAAATTGTTGTGGATAAGGCGACAAATCGTATCTTAGGGATTCATGTAGTTGGACCACAAGCATCTATTTTATTTCAACCTTTTGTCAATTTAATGAATTGCGGAGACACACCATTAGTGCCTGTTCATGAAGATATAGGCTCAGCTTTAACGAAAGAGCTAAGAGCAAAAGGCTTAGTACGCCATATGGATCCACATTCAGTTATTACGGTAGGCGAGACGATGACACCACATCCATCTTTATCGGAAGTCATTATGTGGACGCAAAATTATTATGAGCATCGTTGGTAATTAGCTGTTGATAAAGGCTGTGAAGTAACGTATAATAGGCATAATAAGTAAAATGAGAATGTGATTGATAATAGAAACCAAGTGCAGTAAGACCTTGGTTGGTAAGGGGATTATACTTATGATGGACTATATTATACGGCGCTTTGTGGCGGATCCAGACGCGATTCGTGATAGCAAGACGCGCAACCAGTATGGACACGTAGCTAGTGTAACAGGGATTATTGTTAATACCTTAGTATTCATTGGGGAGTTGCTCGTTGGCTTTTTTACAGGCTCCATTGCTTTAATTAGTGATGGTATTCATAATATGGCTGATGCGGGGGGGGCTTGTATTTCTTTATTGAGTTTTCGTTTGGCGGATATGAAGCCGGACAAAGAACATCCTTATGGGCATGGACGGATTGAATATCTTTTTTCGGTGGGATTTTCTGTTTTGCTTTTTGTTGTCGCTATACAGTTAGCTATTGAGTCTTATGATCGTATTATGCACCCTGACATAGTTACCATGACAGCTGATGTCATTATTATGATGGTTGTTATTATGGGGATGAAGGTATGGCTCTTTACGGTACTGCGTACCATTGGCAACCGTATTGATTCGCCTATACTTAAGGCTAATGGCTTAGAATACTTATCTGATGTGTGGGCGACGGCGGGCATTACCGTAGGTTTGGTAGTGGGCACCATCTTTGGCTTTTCTATTGATGGTTATTTGGGTGCTTTTGTATCTTGCATGATTGCTCGAGCTGGTTTTTTAGTTTTTAAAGAAGCTACTAGTCGTCTTTTAGGTAATGAACCGTCGGCCGGTCGAATTAAAGAAATTGCCGAATTTGTTACTGGTTACGAAGGGGTTATAGGCGTGCATGATTTGATGATTCATGATTATGGACCAGGTCACGAATTTGCCAGCATACACGTGGAAGTCGATGCTAAGACGGATGTTATGACTAGTCATGCCTTGGTTGATCAGATTGAACATGATGCAGTAGAAAAATTACACTTACAGCTAACGATTCATATGGATCCCATTGTACAGGACGAACGTACTAAGGCGGTTAATGAACGAATTATTAATATGATTACTGCTTATAATAAAGCCTATCGGATTCATGATTTGCGGACTGTTTGGAATGGGCTGCGCATGGTGGTTTCTTTTGATGTAGCTGTTCCCTATGGTAAAAAGAATGATTTAGAGGCTATTCAGTCGTCCTTAACGGGGATTATTGAAGCTTTATATCCTAATTGTGAAGCGCATATATATGTAGAAAATTCCTATACAGGTTTGCTGTTGCCAGAACAACATTCTGTATAGGAGAGAGATTAATAAGCACCTTATCTTTGGTTAAGTCGTTTGACTGAGGGTAAGGTGTTATTTTATTTACTTTTACTGAGAAGAACTTGATAAGGAATTTGCTAACCTATGATATACTAACAGTAGTAGCTTCGTTGAGGAAAGGACCAAGGATTTATGGCATTATCGAATATGAACTTCTCTAATCATGAAGAGAAGGAAGAGTTTGTACAAGGTGTATTTTCTAGTATTTCTAATCAATATGATTTAATGAATACCGTTTTGAGTTTTAATCAAGATAAATTTTGGCGTAAATTTGCTATTAAGCGGTTGCGGACGCGTCCTAATGACCGTTTGTTAGATGTCGCTTGTGGGACAGGCATGTTGACGATAGAAGCCTTGCGAAGACAGCCAACGGCACATGTAGAAGCTCTTGATTTTAATCAGGCTATGCTTAATAAGGGTGTACAGCGGTTTAGTGAAGCCGGTGTATTAGATCGGGTGCATCCCGTGCAAGGAGATGCTATGGATTTACCTTACGAAGATAATTCCTTTGACGGGGCGATGAGTGCCTTTGCCCTTCGCAATGTACCCGATGTAGAAACGGTATTACGAGAAATGTACCGTGTTGTTAAGCGGGGGCGCCGAGTAGTTACTTTGGAACTAGCTAAACCGACTGATCCTCTATTTAAAAAGGCCTATTATGCTTATTTTGAAAAAATATTACCTGTATTAGGCCGCTTTAGTCGCGATAACTCGGCTTATTCGTGGTTACCTGAATCCTTGCGGCGTTATCCTCACCAATCGAAGATACAAGAATTATATACTAAAATTGGTTTTCAAGATGCCACCTATTATGAATTAAGTGGTGGTATTGTTGCTGTTCATGTAGGAATTGTAGGTGAATAATATGAACCCCATTGATACTATGATGCACCATCGGTCGATTCGTCAGTTTAAAAAACATGCAGTACCGCCGCAACAGTTAAGCGTCTTGTTAGATGTAGCAAAGGCATCTGCGTCAAGCACTGGTATGCAGCGCTTTAGTATTATTCGCATTGTAAATCCAGAGTTGAAAAGACAAATTGCTGACGTCTGTAAGCAAGACTATGTAGCCGATATGCCAGAATTATTGATTTTTGTAGTAGATGCCTATCGGAATGCACAGATTGCTAAGGAACAAGGGCTGGAATCGGATGACACGCGTAATGCGGATGTCTTTTTTCAAGGCTGGACTGATGGGGTGATTGCGGCACAGACTTTGGTTACTGCTGCTGAATTGGCAGGCTTTGGTACGGTGTATTTGGGTAGTATTTTAAATGATACACCTAAGATAATTGAATTATTAGAGTTACCTCAATTGGTCTTTCCTATTGTCGGATTAGGTTTTGGTGATCCAGATCAAAATCCTATGTTAAAACCTAAGATGCCACGGGAATTAAATGTATTTGATGATCAATATGATATCTTTCCTAATTATATGGCGGCTTTCGATGACTATGATGAAGTCATGGATGAATACTATGATTTACGCAATACCAAGCGTAGTGTAGGGCGTTTTACAGGACAAGTTCTTGAACGGATACAGACACAGATTCCTAAGCGTCGTGATTTAGTTGAGCAGGCGAAGGCACAAGGCTTTTTGCTTTAATTTTAGTTTTATTATAAAAAGGGCTTGCCTTTGGCTGGTGAAGTCTGTATAATAGGTACATCATCTCGTTGAGGTGGTGTGCCTATTGTGTATTTATAATGATTTATTTCTGTTATAGAACAGATAGATTATAAGAACATGAATGTACAATGAAAAAGTTAAAATATCTTGTTGACATGAACTTGTCAGCGTGGTATTA
>SAMEA3663124__coassemble_177_pt1 | contig 23705 bp, 21 predicted proteins | sample SAMEA3663124__metabat2_low_PE_003 | metagenome-assembled genome bin SAMEA3663124 (sample SAMEA3663124) | pig gut metagenome | biome: pig gut; feature: pig-associated habitat; material: faeces | place: Denmark | collected 2012
TTAACCACTCTCATATTTTATAATATATATTCATTTATTGATATATAATTTCAATTGTTTGCATCCTATCTCATACATTTAGGCAACTCCTGCTTTTATGTATGCAAAAATGACAAGACAAGCACTTTTTCTGATTCATTTTTGATTCATTCGGCTTATCTACTATACTTACAAGTTCTTATCAACCTTTACAGACCTATCAACGAAAACATATAAGAGCAAACGGTCTAGTAACAAAAGGCCTACTTTTATATTTCCTATTAAGTAAGCCATCACAGCAAAGAGTCTGTAAAAAAGCTATGCACCAATGCAGTTTAAGATATGATTCAATACAGAAAAGGAACTAGCTCTTATGAAGTGTCCTCAAGTCGTGTAAAATAGATAAAAAGGATAGATTCATTTAACTAATAATCTCTTACGGCTACACCGTGTATATTACCTATTTATGTTTTAAAGGAGTTTTCTATGAAAGTATTAATCGTTGAAGACGAAGAAATGTTAAATAATATTATTGCCAAGCGACTACATATTGAAAACATGACAACCGATTCCTGTCATGACGGCGAAACCGCCCTCCAGTACATTGGCACGTCTTCCTACGATGTTATCATTATGGATATTATGATGCCCAAGCTTGATGGCCTTAGCGTCGTTCGTCAAATGCGGGCAGATAATAATCGCACGCCTGTCTTATTTTTAACAGCCAAAGACTCCTTACAAGATAAAGTAACGGGCTTAAACGAAGGCGGCGACGACTACCTAGTAAAACCATTTGAATCAGATGAATTAGTAGCTCGTCTGTATGCCCTAGCTCGTCGCAGTAACAATCAGGCACAAAATGATTTAATTGCTGGGCCCCTAACTATCAATCGTAAAAGCCGGACCGTTATCCGGGATGGTCAAGAAATCAATCTAACTGCCAAAGAATTCGACTTACTTTACTACCTAGCCAGCAACCAAAACATCGTATTAACGCGACAGCAAATTTTAGACCACGTATGGGAATACGATTACGAAAGCTACTCTAATTTAATTGATGTATATATCAAAGACTTACGCAAAAAATTAGACTATGGAGACCCTAAATTAATTAAGGCAATACGAGGCGTCGGTTATGTATTTAAAATTGAAAACTAGGTGCCAAACCTTTCTTCATACGCGGCTTACCAAAATGCGACTAAAGTTAAATCAGATTCTATCCACTCGTTATTATCAATTTCGCCACCAAATACAAGCTACCCCTTTATCCCTACGTATTACTGGCTGGTACTCTATTCTACTCTTAATCATGCTTGCTTTTCTTAGTCTTTTTATCGTCCAAGTCACGCACCGGTGGGAATACTCCATCATCTCTACCAGCCTACAAAATGAGACCATGCGTATTTCTGAACACCCTGAAGAATTTAAGCCTATACATCATGGCATTTTTTTCGTTATCTACGAAGACATTGGGCCCACCTCCAACAAGCACATATTGGCAAAAGGAACATTACCTCCTGGATTTGCCTCTAATCATAAACTGTCGCCCAATAAAATATCCCGCATCAGCGACACTAACGATAATGAGACAACTTATTTTTATTTTGACCGTCCCATTATCTCTGGTGTACCTGCCTTTGGCGATAATCCAAGAGTAGCGGCTGACCACTTACCTCACTATTGGGTACGTGCAATTATACCCGTTAATGCTGTGGCTCAAAAAACGCATATTATTCTTCTTGCCTTTTTATTCGGCAGTCTCGTTTTTCTAATTATTACGACACTCGGCGGCTATGTCCTTATCAAACGAGGCCTGCGTCCTATTCGGAATATTACGCGAACCGCTTCTCTCATCAGTCACAACCAAGACTTATCTCAACGCATTCGACAACCTATCAATTCTCATGATGAAATCGCCCAACTGACGCATACATTTAACCAAATGCTATCCACCCTTGAGGCGGCCTCCCAGCGAGAAAAACAATTTAATTCGGATGTATCCCACGAATTACGAACCCCTATCTCTGTCATTCAAGCAGAAAGCGAATTTGGTAAAAAATACATTAGCTCTGTTGATGAAGCCAAAGAAAGCTTTGACCATATCTACCGCCAAAGTCGCTTCATGACGAATATGGTCTCCCAATTGCTCGATATGGCTCGCCTAGACAATATGCAGCACATCGAAGTGACATCTCTTTCCCTATCTGATTTACTAAATGAAATGGTTCATGAATATCGGCTCATCTGTGCCAGTCAAGAAAAGAACATTCAGTTAGAAACAGATATTGCGCCTAATGTAACCATTCAAGGAAACCTAACTTTATTAAAACGGGCCATCGGCAATATTATCGATAACGCGATAAAATTCACCTCCGATCACATTGCTATTAAATTAAAAGTAGAAAAAGGCCTACCGACCTTATCTATAACGGATAACGGCATCGGCATAAAAGCATCTGAACTAGGAAAAATTTGGGATCGCCTCTACCAAACAGAAAGCTCTCGTCACAAGAAATCTAATAAGGGTATCGGTCTCGGCCTCTACTTTGTTAAAAATGTGATCAACCGACATAAAGCACACATTGCCGTATCGAGTATCCCTGGTCAACAAACCACCTTTACCATTCAATTCCCCACAAATAATCCTTATATAAAATAATAAAAAGACAGTCGATAGTCCCTATTGGCTGTCTTTTTTCATACCTATAATACCTATAACACCCATAATACCTCTGATACCTATGATGCCCTTTTATACAATGTTTATAATTTACTAATACCTCCGTAAGCTTTTTAATATAATCCTTACTGAATTCTCAGTTTTCATTCACATACCATCCCTATACTATAGACATAGTCAAGGAGACATACCTACCATTGACTAGCTAGCCAAGGCATATAACAACTAAATAATAGTCACGACAAGATCGTTTACTATATTCACTCTAATTTATCATTTCGATAACAACTCCAATAGCAATAGACATTTTCTACAATCACGTATTTCAATAACTAAAGGAGATTTTTCTATGCAAGTACATGCTCTAAAACCTAGACCTTCACCGTTAGCCCCCTATATTTTTACTAAGTCTATGATCTTCTGTCTAAAACCCTTGCCACCAGATAATATGTTTTACACAATCTACAAGGCAAGACACTATATTTAAAAACAGCTTTAATTCGCTCACTTATTTCACTTATATCTTATAAAAGGAGTCCTATTCATGGATACACAAACATTTAAAAGCAAAACTCGTAAATACCGTAATTATGTTATTACTGGTCTTGTCGTCCTCTGTATCATTGGCGGCGGTAGCTATTGGGCTGGCCACTATTATCATAATCAACAAAAACTAGCTAAAGCCGAAGCCCAAACCAATATGCTAAAAGCTCAGGCAGAAAGCAATCATTTAAAATTATTGTCAGAAGACCAGGTTAAGGCCTTAACAGCTACTGCCGTAGGCGTACCAGAAGACCAGTTAACCTTTAAATCCATTAACTTAATCGAATTTAACCCGCATCATGTAAACCCAGCTGACAAACACAAAGACCATGGCGACAAACATCATGATAAGAAAGATGGTGATCGTTATGACCACAAACAAGCTACCCCTAATGGACCACTACCAGTTCCTCCAGCACCGAATGTACCAGCACCACAAACTGCTCCAGGCGCGCCTGCACAACCTAACCAGCCAGTCCCTCCAACAGCATCAGCTGCCCAATCAAAAGCACCGGCTATGATGCCACCAATCTACCGCGTAACAGCTACTGCTAATGGCATTACCTATAACCTATTGATTGATAGCGTAACAGGCAAAGTCATCGCCTCCCACATTAAATAAAATAGAGAAATCAACAAAGACTTATTATCTATAAAATAACTACTAACAAGCCCCTATATTGAGTAGCCTATATCCAAAACAACTCACTTACTAGGTAAAGCAAATAACCAATACACCTAAACTATAAACTAAACGTATCCGTAGGAACGTTAAAAGCCGTGCTCATTTGAGCACGGCTTTTTCTATTCTCTCTCCATACATACAGCGTAGCCTTTCTCCTATGCTGTTAATAAAAAAGAGGGCGGTATATCTCGTAAGGAGCCTTACACTAATACCTATCTACTATACGCCTAAGCTATAAGTCAAGAAGCGTCTACCATTCCTGTAGGCGATTTGACGTAGGCCTGAGCCCTAAGGAATGCGTAGACGCTTCCGTATATAAGTTAAAGTGTAATAGATTTGCTCCCGAGAGATATACCGCCCTCTCCACACTTTTTATAAACATACAACATAAGCTACGCTGTATGTATTACATTTCCTTGTTCTTTTGCCCCTCTGCGCACATACAACTGAGCCCCTACAGCCATAAGCATAAGCCCAGTGATGACATACACAAAAGGAATCCCTACAAAGGTACTAACAATACTAGCAAATACAGGCCCTACCATACAACCAAACTGCTGAGTTGTTGTAGCTAAGCCAAAAACACGCCCCCGTACCTGTTCTTCTGTATTAATCGTAACAGCCGCACTCAACGATGGGTTTACCCCCACAATAAAGCAACCTACAAACAATTGTAAAATCCCAAAGCCCCATATACCAATAGGCAAACTTTGTAAGAATAAAGCAATACCTGTACCAAACAAGGCCATAGATACAATTTTAAAATAACCGCGTCGCTGACCAAAACGAGCCCATAAATTAGTCGTAATTACACCAGCTAACCCACCAGCACTTAAAATAAAGCCTGAAATGATAGCCGCTCCATCCATGGTTCCCTGCATAGAACCTACATATAAGGCAATAATCGGCTGCATCATCATAATAGCGCACTGCATAACGAAGAAAAGTACTAATAACTCAACAAGGACCGGTTTTTGCCGTACATCTCGTACATCTTGCCAAAAAGACGTATTATCTGATTTTTCCTTTTCTTCCTTAGAAATAGACAACTTCGGTTCTTTTACCATAACCGCTACAACGGCCGTCACAATAAATAAGATGACCCCTGACACCCAGAATACTGGCCGCATGCCAATAGCCGCTTCAACAAGACCACCTAACAAGGGCCCTACGACGTTACCTACTACAAGACCGGTCTGAAAAATACCCAAGGCTGTACCCGCTTTTCCCTGCTTTACACTTAAGGAGACTAAGGTCATAGCCGCTGGCATAAATCCATTAGCAAAGCCCATAACCGCACGGGCTAACAATAGCTGCCACGCATTCGTTACAAACCCCGTCAAAATATAGGTTAACCCAATAAAAAAGGCCGCCCGTATCAGCATGAGCTTCTTGCCCTTACGGTCTGCCATTTTTCCCCAAATAGGAGCCATAATACCGGCTACAAAGAAGGTAATAGAGAATACAGCACCTGACCACATTTCTACATCGCCACTACCGACCCCTAATTGAAACAAATACACCGGCAAAAAAGGAACCAGCATCGTATAACAAATAGCTAATACAGCCATACTAATCGATAAAATCCACACATTACGCATGCCACCCATTCTCGGATTATCCGAAACCTCTATACTCATTTATCTCTTCCTTATTTATATTTATACATATACTTACCTGCCTAGCCTTGGTCATAAAAAACAAACAATATCCTCATGTAAGATATCTAATTATCCCTAGATGCTAAACGCACCCTAAAACTAGGCTTATCACATTTAATTATATCAATATAGTTACAAAAGTGCCACAACTAGCAATTAATTCTTACTAGTATATGGCACTCTTTTTTTATTATTTTATGTTCTTTCTTATAAGCAACTTATTTTTTTACTAGATGGCCAAGAATTTTATACAGCAACTGATACATAGTGGAAAACTCTTCATCCGAAATATTTAGTAGGCCTTTCATCTTCAAAGGAATGGATTGAGCCACTTCATGTAGAGCCTGCCCCTCTTTTGTAACACGAATAATAACCGTTCGTTCATCTTTATCCGACCGTGTCCGCGTTAAATAGCCCTTGGCTTCTAATTTTCGCAGTAAAGGCGTTAACGTCCCCGAATCCAAATATAAGTAGCTGCCTAGTGTTTTTACATTCAACTCTTTATGTTCCCAAAGCACCATCATCACAATGTATTGTGTATATGTTAAATGCAATGGCTCTAAAAAAGGTTGGTAAGCGCGCACAATTTCCTTTGAACACGCATACAAAGGAAAACATAATTGACAATCTAGCGCAAGTAAATCCTTTTTCACAATACTTTCGACCTTTCTTACCATTTGATAACTAACCCTATCTATGCCATCAATCTAAAGGCCTCGTTAGGATAGGTTAGTCTCATTTATTATTTTCATCATTTGTAACATAAAAAGCGCCTCTATTTAAGCTTGCTTGCCATAAATAGGCCAAGGTTAAATAGCAGACGCTCTCCCTCGTTCTCTAGTCTTATTGTAACACATTTTGTCCAACTAACAGGACCCAGTTACAAAAAAAAATCTATAGTTTTTTTATGTGCTTTTCTTATTTTGCCTTTTTATGCGTCGCAGGTAGGTCCTCAACCTCGTCATTGCCTAGCACATCATCATGTACATCAAAGTGCTTATCTAAAATATCCTGCAAGGTAATCGTCTTCATATACTCTTTAAACTGTTCCTGCATATGCTGCCACAAAGGCAAGGTTAAACACTTGTCCTTGCGCGGACACGTATTCTCTTCTCCTTCTAAACAGGCGACTAAGGCCACCGAATCTTCTGACACAGCTAATACATCATACACAGTATAGTCTTTAGGCGCTCGCGTCAAACGATAGCCGCCATACTTGCCACGCGTACTTTTCACATAGCCAGCATTACTAAGCCGTGCAACAATACCTTCTAAATACTTATCTGAAATATCCTGCCGTTCAGCAATTTCACGGATTGATACATTTTTATTTTGCCCATGCTCTGCCAAATCCGCCAACACGCGAAGAGCATAGCGTCCCTTCGTTGAAATTTTCATTTTATATACCTCTTCCATAGTAGGAATTTATACATTCATTATACCATAACTTCTCTATTTGACTATCCTTCTCATGTGATATTACCATAAGAATCTTTAACAAATCGTAGCCCAGCAAACAAATAAATACTTACATAGCACTTATAAGCGTGATATAATAATAAGTATTCACTTATTATTTCAACTGAGGAGGAACTCGCATGCTTGACCGTCTATTCGCCTTACGCGAACGGAACACGACTGTTAAAACGGAACTTATTGCCGGCTTAACAACCTTTGTTACTATGGCCTATATTTTATTTCTAGCTCCAAACATTTTGGGTATTGCTGGTATGAGTAAAGACGCCGTCCTAATCGCCACCTCACTAGGTGCCGGCCTTGTTACTATAGGGATGGGGCTCTTTGTTAACTACCCTATTTGCCTAGCCCCTGGTGTCGGCCTCCTATCTTTTTATGCCTTTACCGTCGTCCTTGGCGAAGGTGTTTCCTGGCAAACTGCCTTAGGTGCCGTTTTTATCTCGGGCCTTGTCTTTTTAGTCCTTACTTTAACCCGTATCCGTCAGCTCATTGTAGAAGGCATTCCTGCCTCTATGAAAGTCGCTATTACTGTTGGTATCGGCCTCTTCATCTGTATTATCGGTCTAAAATTATCGGGTATTATGGCCATTAACCTAACCTTAACGCCTGAAAGCATCGCTACCGCGCTTGCTCACAATGGTCACGTCACACCGACAGTCACAGAAGCCCTTATCGGTATAGGCGACTTACATAATCCTGGCGTCTTACTTTCCCTCTTTGGCCTCGTATTTAGCGCTGTTCTTATGGCTCGCAATGTAACAGGCTCCCTTATCATCGGCGTTATCGTAACTTCCATCCTATCTTATCTTGTAGGTTACTCTAAAATGCCAGATAACTTCACTTTCATGGCCATTCCTGACTTTAGTAAAGCCGCTTTCTTTCAGCTCGATATTGGTGGTGCCCTCAGTATGGGACTAGCAACTATTATCTTTTCCTTCACCTTTGTCGAACTCTTCGATAGTATGGGTACCTTAATTGGTACAGCCACTAAGGCCGGCATTGCCGATCCTAAAAAAGGTAGTTTTCCTGGCCTAGGCAAAGCTATGACCGTTGATGCCATTGGCGTTAGCCTTGGTTCTGTGCTAGGCACAAGTACTATTACCGCTTTCGTCGAAAGTACGGCTGGTGTTGGTGCTGGTGGTCGTACTGGTCTAACAGCCGTAGCTTGCGGCATTCTCTTCCTTCTCTCTATGTTCTTTGCACCACTGATTACCTTAGTACCAGGCTGTGCTACCGCCCCTGTACTAATCCTTGTTGGTGCACTCATGCTAGAACCAATTAAAGATATTAACTTCCAAGATTGGACTGAAGGCTTCCCTGCCTTCATGGTTATCGTTTTAATGCCATTTACTTACAGCATTGCTAACGGTATCTCTGCTGGTTTTATTCTTTATCCATTACTAAAAATCGTAACAGGCCGGTACAAAGAAGTCAGCGCTATTGTCTATATTTTAGCTGTCCTTGTCCTCGTTCGTTACATTTGGTTCTAAAGCCAAGCCTTATATAGAAATACCTTATAGAAATACCTTATAGAAATAGGAGTCGCAATTTCATTGCGGCTCCTATTTCTATAAGCAAAACCACTTTATAAGACCAAAATATAGATAACTAATCCCGCTAAGCAAGACATCTCACAATCATATACAATGAGGTTGCCAAGATTGGTTGACAACTTCATATTGAACTCCTTATCACCTTGAATAATGGCAAGTACAATCTTAGTTTTAAATTCAGCTGTGTACTTTTTCTTAGGCATGATAATAATCCTCCAACACTACTTTTACTATATCACGCACTCTTAAAATTTAAAGTACTGTTCTGAATCTCTGGTACCATTATAAACTAGCTCTATATTCCTATGTGAAAACCAGTCATTATAATAACTACTTGCCCTTAAAAACAGGCTGTCTTTTTTCAATAAAAGCAGCTACCCCTTCAGCAAAATCTTCCGTTTGCGAGCAAATCGCTTGTGCTGATGCTTCTACTTTTTGTAAGTATTGCTGATAATCATTAAAAGCCGCTGCATAAGCCTGTTTTTTTATTTCTCTATAGGCAATAGTCGGACCTACAGCCAATTCGCTAGCTAAAGCCATAGTCACTTCTTCTAACTGTGCTAAAGATACCACTTGGTAAGCAAGCCCCCGTTCCTTAGCTTCAGCCGCTACTAACGGACGCCCTGTAATAGAGAGATCCATGGCTAATTTTTCACCCAGTTGCTTAGTCAACAAATACATACCGCCCGTATCCGTAGCAAGGCCTAGCTTAACAAAAGCCATAAAAAACTTGGCCGTATCAGCACAAACAATAAAATCAGCCGACAGAGCAAGACTCGCACCGGCACCAGCCGCTGCACCAGACACAGCCGCTATAACTAACTTATCCATTCGTTTAATATAATCTGTTAACTGCCCTACTAGACGAATCAACTTAGACATATCAATAGGCCCACCAGCCTGTATCCTGTCATAAAAATAACGAATATCTCCACCAGCAGAAAAGGCCTTTTCAAGCCCTTTAATAACAACGACATTTACCTTCTCATCCGTATTAGCTAACTTAAATGCATACAAAAGCTCTTCCGCCATACCTTCATCAATAGCATTTAAATTACTTTGATAATTCATTTGTATCGTTGCTACCTTATTTTCTACCTTATAAACAAGCTTTTTAAATTCCATATATACTCTCTCCCTTCTTTTGCTTTTAGTGCCTATACCTATAATCGCACCTCTACCCGCTTATGCGTCCGTATGTGCGTAAAAGCAATCCGATCGGCACACAAATGATACGTATCTTGTGCCAACCCCTCTACCTGGCCTCCATATAAAGCATCCCCTACCAGCGGATGTCCTTTATAAGCCATGGCTACACGAATCTGATGCGTTTTTCCTGTATACAAACGAACCTCCACCTCAGTAACCTCCTGGCCATTAAATAACTTCATTGTCTGCAAAGCCTTGTACCAAGTCTTAGTATTCTTAATAGGATACTTACTATTTACTAACAACTCTGGCACGACCTCATAAGACTGTCCATCTTGGCTACGACGCATCAAAAGCTCCCACATACCTTGTCCTTCTAACCGGCCTAAGACTTGTGCCTTATACCACTTTTCAAAAGTATGATTTTCTAACTGCTGCTGGTATAAACTCTGAGCAAAGCCACTTTTAGCAATAACTAATAGGCCCGACGTATCTCTGTCTAAACGATTTAAAAATCGAACCTTCCGCTTAATGCCCTGCTCCTTAAAATAATGAGCTACCCCATTAGCTATAGACGTCTGCCCCTTAGAATTAACCGTCATACCAAGGGGCTTATTAAGAATTAGCAAATCTTCATCTTCATAAACAATAACTAAATCCATAGCTACCGGCTCATAATCAATCTTTTCCTTTACCATCTGCAGACAAAGTACATCTCCAGCGACTACTTTATTTTGCGGATGCGCCTTATGCCCATTCTTTAATACCTGCTTAGCATCAAATAAAACCTTCATAGAAGCTCGAGGCCAATGCCAATCATCACAAATCGTACCTACCGTCGTACAACCCCTATCTATCTGCTCTTGCTGCACAACCTTCTCTATATCATCATCCCGTTTAGCCTTCCGACTCATACAAACCCCCTTTTACGAATAAAATCAACTTATTTATTAACTATTAATAATTAGCACTACGTCACGAAGCACCTAATGTCTCTTTTAGGCGACTTACGAAGTATGGAGCCCTAAAAGACCATTAGGTGCTTCCGTACCCTGCTAACATCTCCCATTTGAGTAAAGGCCTATTTCCCATTAAAGAGCCTTGCTTATCTCCTTTTTGCACTATGTCACGAAGCGCCTAATGTCTCTTACGAGCGACTTGCGGAGCGCAGCGGAGAATGGAGCCTCGGAAGACCATTAGGCGCTTCCATACCCTGCGTGCAACTAAAAAAAATAAGTATAGCTCGCGAGGGAAATAAGCCTTTACGTCTCTTGTACATACTCCTTAGGAATATAGCTCAAATACGGACTCCGCTCCTGCTCTCGATTATTGCGCCCTTCCGTTACGTACGTAACCGTCAAATCCTTCTTAGCCCGCGTCATAGCCACATAGAAGAGGCGCCGTTCCTCCTCTTCCTTGCCATCACGCACAGCCATAGGACTAGGAAAAACACCTCGGTTCATACCCGCTAAGAAGACATGATCAAACTCACTTCCCTTAGCTTGATGTACTGTAATAATAGGAATCCGCTGGCCCTTCTTACTTAACCGTGGATCTGGTTCCCCTGCATGCAAGGCGGCTACCCGCAACAACTGCTGTACTCGCTGTCTGCCAGATAAGCCATCGTCCGTTTGCTCTTCCTTTTGTGCAATCCGATATAAGTCCCGAATATAGTCAACCCGCTTGGCTTCTCCATGACTTTTATAGTAGGTTAACACACCCATATCATTCATAATATAAGCCAATAACTGCGTTGGCATTTCCGTTTGACTTTTACGGCGCAAAGTCTCCATTTGCGTAGCTATCGTACTAAAAGCGTCCTTATAATTAGCAATCAAGGCCTTACGCTTGTCCGCTGTCGGCACAATATTTTCTTTTATAACATAGAGTAATATACGAGCTGTCGCTAAAATATCATCCAAAGCATTATGCGTCGGTTTGTGGTCAACGGCAAAATGGTCACTAAGAAAACCCAACTTATGATTTTGCAAATTAGGATAAAACCGACGATACATATCCAGCGTATCATATATAGCTGCAAAAGCGGGTTTACCTAAGTTATGTCGAGCCAATTCATTGGTAAAAATCGTCACATCATACATAACATTATGACCAACAATGACGGCATCGCGCGAAAATTCTTTAAACTCTTGCAAGACAAGTTCCGCTGTTTCTCCATGTTCTGCTAAGTAAGCATCACTAAAATGATGCACCGCCTCTGACTCTCCAACCGACTTACTTGGTTTAATGAAACGCACAAAACGCTCACCTTCACTACCATCGGCCTTCAAACGAATCGCCGCTATTTGCACAATTTCATCAGTTAAGGTATCGGTCCCCGTACTTTCTACATCATACACAACCACATTACCTGCTGCTAGGGCTTGTACTAAGGTCTCATAAGGCTCCCCTTGAAAAATACGATAAGAAAAGAAATCCGTTAACTTAAGACCAACCTGCCGCGCTTCTGGCGCTTCAATAGCTTCTAAACGCTGCTGACCGACACCTAGCACAAAACGTTTACAAATCCGCTTGGCACTAACCGCATCATTAGGATTTAATAAGAGCTTAAAATAAGCCAAAATATCCTTAATCTCCTGACGCCGGAAGAACTTAAACTCATCGATAATCATAAAATCGCGTTGCTTTTCCTGGGGAATATGAGCATTTAAACTAGCAAACAAGTAACTTAACTGCTGAGCCTGCCTATTATTACGCACTAAAATGCCAATCGATTCCTCTTCTGGCCGTGGCAACTTTTGAATGGCATCAAAGATATAAGCCCCTTCCTTCCAGTTCGTTGGTGCCTGATGAATACGAATGGGCGCCCCTTCTACATTCGTTACCGCATAAGGTTTCTCCTTATAAAAGTCCCCAATAATATGAGGAAACATCTGCCGAAGCCAAGCAAAAGACGCATTAAACAAGACCTGGCTAGCCCGATAATTTTCATAAAAAATAATCGTTTCTGGCTTAAACTCAGCCCTATAATCACTAAGCAAGGCCTTAGGATTAGAACCACGCCACTCATAAATAGTTTGAAAATAATCTCCGCAAAGCAAGATATGGTTATCTGCAAAAAGCTTTTTCAACACCACATATTCTAAATCGCTCGTATCCTGCATTTCGTCTACGGAAATATATTTATACTTATGCTGCCACCTAGCATAAACTTCAGGGTCCTGTAAAAGATAATGTACCTGCGTAATTAGATCCGTAAAATCAAGCGCGTGTACATCTTGCATAGCCTGGTCATACCTAGCTAAAAGGTTGGCCCCTTCTAGGACACTAATCAAACGACGCAAAGTAGCACCGTCTTTTTTATCTGAAGCTACAATACGGTTCAACTGCGTTTTTTCTTCTACTTGCAAATGTTCTATAGTCTGCTCATAATCTCTTTGACTATCCCCCGAGTGATAGTTATATAAGGCCCTATACTCTTTTACTAGAGAAATGAACTGCTGACAAGCCGCTTCCTTACAAGGACCTGGTAAAAAGGGGCGCAAAATATCTCGACAATCTTCTTCATCATAAATCAACATGTCTGTAAAAAGATCATCCTGCCGCTTACCTTCAGCCTGCAAAAGGCTGTAACAAAAACTATGAAAGGTCGTTACTGTTACCTCCCTAGCGTCAGGCCCAGCCACCCCTTTTATACGCGCTGCCATTTCGCCAGCCGCCTTATTAGTAAATGTTAAGCAAAGAATCTCCTTAGCCTGCGCCTTTTTAGATAGCAAAATACGGGCTACACGATACGCTAGAGTATTCGTTTTGCCCGTACCAGCCGAAGCCAACAAAAGTATATTTTTATCTAATTGATTAACAACCTGCTGTTGTTCTTCATTTAACTGCATCATGAGTCCTTATAATACACGCCACAAGGCTAATATAATGACAGGAATAGGCCCAAATAAGACCGTCAAGGCCCACATAATAAAGCCCATCTGCATATCTATATGAAAAATATAGGTCGCGATTGCATATACAGCCGCCCCTAAAATAACATTAACAATAACCTTTTTTATGGTAAAAAAAGCTAGCTTTAACGCAATAAGAGCGACAACAACAGCAATGCCACCATATAACCAAATATCCATCTTAGCCTCACATTTCCCTACGGTTTACAACCGCACCGCCTAAGGTTAATTCATCAGCATATTCTATATCGCCGCCTACAGGTACACCTCGTGCAATACGAGTTACCTTTATACCCGTTGGCTGTAAAAGCCTTGCTATATAAAGGGCTGTTGCCTCCCCTTCTACATCTGGATCTGTCGCCAGAATGACTTCCTGCACCTTGCCATCACGCAAGCGCTCCAAAAGTTCTTTTATGCGAATATCATTAGCACCAATCCCCTCTAAGGGAGACAATGCACCTTCTAACACATGATAAAGGCCCTTATAATTACCACTTCGTTCAATAGCCACTACATCGCGAGAGGATTCAACTACGCAAATAGTCGAATGGTCTCGTTCCGTATCACGACAATATTTACAAGGATCTTCTGGTGATAAATTAAAGCAAATAGAACAACGTTTTGTTGCTGTCTTAGCGGCTTCAATAGTATGAACTAACCGATCAACTTCATCTTGTGGCAGCTCTACCAAATGGTAGGCTAAGCGCCGTGCTGATTTAGCGCCAACACCGGGCAATCGGCGTAGTTCTTCTACCAATTGCTCCAATACATTAGCCATACGTATCTATTACTCCTTAAAATAAACCAGGGATATTCATACCGCCTGTTACTTTGCCCATTTCTTGAGCCATTAAGTCATCTACTTTTTTACTTGCTTCATTAACAGCCGCTACAATTAAATCTTCTAGCATTTCTACATCTTCTGAATCCACAGCAGCTGGGTCGATTTTAACAGACTGTACTTCTTTTTCCCCATTCATAACAACGCTAACTACGCCGCCACCAACGGAAGCATCAACAGTACGCGTCTTCATTTCTTCTTGCATCTTTTTCATTTCAGACTGCATTTTCTGTACTTTTTTCATCATGCCCTGCATGTTACCCATATTACCAAACATCGATAATCCTCCTTATATAATTAATTGTTTAATACATACTACTAACCTAAGACTATATCGCATCTATTCCATATCTTTCGTGCTTTATCCTACATAGCAAGATACTAGCCAAGCTATTCACCTGGCTTTAAAACGATAGCTAAAGAAAGATAGTTATTAGCTAGTCTATAACATAGCCCAGTCATCTTATTATACACTACCAAACAAGGTATCCGCTAGCACGACAAATCTATAAAATGAAGTTTCCTCTTACCTTGCTCATTAATAAATGGCCTATTAGCCTATACCCCATAACATAAGATACAACTAACATCATAAGTCTAAACCAACGCAGCCAACAAAATAACTTACTTCTTATCTACCGTCTTATCTTCTGATAACACTTCTACATAAATATCGTTACCTTCAGCAGCAGCTGTAGTTAAGGCTCCTAATAAAACTGGATTTTCTGCTTCCATCTGTCCCACATGATTAGGATTCCACTTAGGTAAATTTTTAATAGCCTCTATGTCTACATCAGTGGCCTCTTCTTGTTCTCTACTTGTATGTTCCGCTTCTTTCTTAACTGATTCCTGTAAAGAGTCTGTCCCCATCTGACCCGATGTATCAAAAGCCGCACTATCAAATTCATCCTCTGGCGGTGGCACCTCCATCATAGAGGCTCCAAAGTCATCAATAACATCACTGTCAGGAACTAGGCTTTCCACCTTTACTTCGTTAGCCACCTGCTCTGTACTCACTGTAGATGGCTCATCCATAAGACTTACAGTACTAGGTAGGTCCTGCCGCCCTTGAGATACCTCGTTAGCCTCTTTTGCTAAGGGCTGTTTTCTCGTCTCACCAGTGCTTCCAGCCGTAGATACTAGCGTATCTGTATTTACCTGGCCGGACTTATCAACTTGCCCCCCTGTCTTAGCTGCCTTACGATAGGCTATATCTTCTGGTGTCTTACTGCCTATGACTTCTACAAGGACGGGATAACCTAATACGGCAGAAAAAGCCTTTTGCGCATCAGAAAGTACTTTTTCACCCCGCGCCATAGTCACACTAAAATCATTATTAAAAACAACAACCACACGTTGGTCATCAATATAAGTAACTTGTGCCGTCCGATAAAAACCAGCGGTCATACCGCATTGATTAGCCTGCATCCACTGCAAGGCCTTACCCTGCAAATCATGATACTTAGCTACTGGCAAAACCCCTGATCCAATACGAGCTTCCTGGCCGCTGGACGTTGTTCCTAAAGTCGATGTCGTTGTAGCAGACGATTGACTATCTCCTGCTCCCAAGGCTGGACTGCTATCCTTATTCTTTCGCTTTGGTAAGACCTTATGCCGTTTAGGTAGAGTTGTACGAGACGACGTCGCCCCCGACGATTCATAAGATTCTATACCTATAGGACTAGCCGCATGTATACCTTCCTTAGGCTCTTCCATAGACTTAGCCAACACTCTTTTTTCTTGGCTAGCCATCCTAGTAACTGCGGTTTTATCATCAGTAGAAGACCCTAAACCTGTTTCTTGCACTGGCTGACTAATAGAGTCGGAATTTACCGTCCCCACTTGCCCTCTATACGTATTAGGGACTGAAGACTCCACGCCATCAAAAGGCCCCTGCGATAAGCCCTGCTCTAACTGAGCCACCCGATTGGCTAAGGCTGTATCTTCTGTTTGCACCTGCTCTTCTACCGCTTGTAGTCGTTCTTCTAATTCATAGTCAACATCGGCCTGCTGCACACGACCACACAATGCTAACAAGCCCATTTCAATAATCGTTCGGGGATTATCGGCCCGCTTAGCATTGGCCATAATCTGCTGTAGCCTTAACACAAAACGATTAATCTTTTCTACAGAAAAGGCCTGACCTTGTTCTAAAAACGCTTCCTTACAGGTATCATAAAGACGTAATTCATCAGAATCTGGCAATACTTTCCCCACCAATAAAGCTCTTAGATGTAGAGTTAAGGCATCCATAATTTGCTCAATATCGCGTCCCTCTTCTATAGCATCTCTAATCGCTAGTAAAACACCGGCTCCATCACCTTGATTGATTTTATCCAAAAAATCTATAATCCAAAGCTTACTAACAAGGCCAATCATAGACTCTACTAGTTCAGCCGTTACCTTCCCATCACCCATGCCTGAACATTGGTCAAGCACACTTAAGGCATCTCGAAGACCCCCATCAGCATAGACGGCTATAACTTGAGCAGCTTCTGGCGTCAAGTCAATCTGTTCTTGCTGGGCTACATATAAAAGACGCTTGATAATGGCTTCTACCGTAATCCGCCGAAATGTATAGCGCTGGCACCGCGACAAAATAGTAACTGGTAATTTTTCTGCTTCTGTTGTTGCAAAAATAAATAGCACATGTGCCGGTGGCTCTTCTATTGTCTTCAATAAGGCATTCCAGGCTTCATTCGTCAGCATATGGGCTTCATCGATAATATATATTTTTTTACGTCCTTCAATAGGCAGAGAAGTCACACTATCCCGCAAAGCTCGTATTTCATCAATACCACGATTAGAAGCCGCATCAATTTCAAACACATCCATAGACTGACCCGCCAATATTTGCTTACACTGGCTGCATTCATTACAAGGATGGTCTGTCGGCCCTTTTTCACAATTAATGGCTCGAGCAAAAATCTTAGCCATACTGGTTTTACCGGTACCACGAGGACCCGCAAACAAATAGGCATGCCCCACCTTATCTTCACGAATGGCTCGCATCAAGGTCTCACTAACCTGTTCTTGCCCGACCACATCCGTAAAGGTCTTCGGCCGCCACTTACGATACAGTGCTAAATATGACATGCTTCCTCCTGCGTAACCCTTAAGAACATATACTTATTTATATATCCTATTATACAACGCCTATCTACTATCTATAAGAAAAGGGACAACAAATTGTTGTCCCTTTATTACCTATAGCACTCGATTATGACAACTCCATAGGTTTCCCCATGGCACATGAAAGTAACCGCTTAGTGCTGCTATCTCTCGATCCTGACACGATTCACAGGCTTCCATTGCATGAGCCCCACAGAGCTGCCATAATCCAATGCTATATATGAATGTGCTCCTATTATACACTATTTTATTTGAACTAAGCAACTACTAAGCGCCTTTATAAATAGGAGTCCCTTTTTAGAGGCTCCCATTAAAAGCCATTCCTTATCATCTAGCCATAACCAATCACCGGCCTACCTTTATAATTAATTCAGCGGCCTACAAATCTTGTGAACCCTGCTGATAGCTTCTACATCGCCTGACCAGTCATCAGCATACCTTTATAACCAATTCAACAGCCTACAAATCTAGCTAATTATTAGCAAATAGTTGTACCAACAACTGCTGGTGTCGTGCTACATTATCTATATACAGAGGCGATACCTGTTGCAAGAATAGACGGTTATAAGCCTGCTGTTCCTCATAATGAACATCATAAGTATGAATGGCCGTCAACAAGGCATTAGCCCCAGCAAAAGCATCAAAATTTGGATAATAATAACCTACGTGAGCATCTTTTAAGAATTCAGAATTATGCACTAACGGATAACCTGCATATAAGGCTTCATAATAGCTATAATTTAAGCCACATTCCCATTGATGAGCTAAAACTAAATCTACGTACTGGGCTAAGAAACCAGATGTAATAAACCGTCCTTCAACACTTAGAATGCCCTTTCTAACAATGTTGGTATAGCCAATAAAATCATGAAAGGCCTTAATTTCCCGCTGATCAAAGGCATTGTTGGCATAATAGTGCTTAATGACCTGCGGTTCCATCTGATAAGCTTTTTCCACAATAAGAACGGATGTCATACAATTCTTCAATACACTAATATTGGGTTCAAAAGTCGCTATGCGATAGCCATCCTTAGCTCGACCTGGCTTATAAAAACTCTTTTTTGTCAACTTAGCATCCTTACAGGACTTGTCAAAGAAAAAAGAATCCCATAAGTGAGGTACTTGAAAGACAGGCGCTCCCGTCACAATATTTACATAGGGAGCATTCGTCCGCATCAAATGGGGCGTAATCCATACCTGATCATAGGTCGTCCCATCAAAAGCACGCCCCTTAGATGCATCCGCCTTTTGGACAAAATATTCCATATCCATAATAAAATCATTGCCCATGCGATAAGAAACAATCTTACTGCCTACCTGCCGAAAGGCTTTTTCTACGTCCGGCGTTACCGTCTGTGTGCCTTCAATAAGGACATGGGGCTTTTTAGCTAAGGCTTCCTGTACATTGTAAACAGATACTCCCATAGCCTCAAATTCTAGTGCCTTAGGCACTTCCTCTGGTTTATCCTGTCCCCAACTAACAAAATAGACATCATTAACAAAGGGAATCTGCTTTAAGGACTCATAGAGGAAATACATGTTCTGCCCAGCCCCATTGGACCAAATATTTGTATAGCTGCCACCCCAATAAAACGTAATACCTATATTAATTTTACCTTCCACTGTAAATAACTCCTTTATCAATTACGCTGTTTTTTATAGTAGCATACTTCATTCGAGTTCGCTACGCTTTTACCGGTTGATATAAAATCGAAAATATAGCCTCTTCATACCTCTTACTCGCACTTGGATAATAAGGAGATACTTCATCTAGAAAATGTTTATTAGCACGGCGCTGCTCTCGAATATCTGTATCGTACTCACTAATAGCCGACACGAGTTGCTTAACTCCATCTAATACATTTAGACACTCATAATAGTAACCTATATGATGTTTTTTCAAATAAGCGTTACTATGTACAACAGGATAATCATAATATAAAACTTCTAAAGAAAGATAAGGCGGAACCGTATCAATCGTATTATCAACAATAACGTCTGTCTGCTTAGCCAACTCATAAGGAGAAAAAGCTTCTAGTTCCCAAAGCAAGCTGCTTCTTGGTATATCTTCTATTATAGGTATAGACTCCGCCATATTTTTCTGCGCTTCTTTTAAACCTATATCCGTATCATACAAACGAATACTTGCAAATAAGGCGCTATCTTGTTGGTACGCTGTCTCTATTAATAAAAGGGCTGCCAACCGCCGTTTATCTTGGCTAATATCACCACCAATAAGGGATACCCGTCGTTTTTTGTTTCTCTTACTCCGGTAGCGAACCGCCCTCGTTAATCCCTCTTCTCTTACTTTTTCTTCTATAAAATCTGGCAACCATAATAAAGGCACAACACATACACTATCTCCTATTACTGTTCGATACATAGCATACTCAGATTCTTTTAATTGTCCCTGCAGCCAAACACTATCAAACATAGATAGTTTTTTCCAATGAGATAGGTCATCCATTTTTTCTGCCAAATGCCAGCCTGTCTGATAAGAAATCAACTTACTCCCTTGTTGCTTAACTTCCTCAGCCATAGTTTTAGATATAGGCAAAGAACCCTCTATTAGAATCGACGTCTTCTCTATAATATCCTTATATAGATATACTTTAGCTCGGTTACCGGCGTATACTACATTATCTATAAAATCAACTTGTTCCTCTGCCGACCAAGTAACAAAATAAACAGCTTCAACCTGAGGAATTTGTAATAAAGTCTCCCTTAAGCAATATAAATTTTGCTTAAGTCCTTCCTCTACTCGTGTATCTTCCTCACTTACAGCATACGTAATACCTATAGTAACGCCAGCCCCCGATAAGGGTACTCCTATGTCCTGCTTTTCCCCAACATAATTCATCCTATGCCTCTATAAGTTTTCTCACAAACCGCTAATCACCAATCATGGCATATTATAAATAATATGCAAAAAACAATCATTTCCCATAAGGTGTTTATATGTCTACCTATATATTATATATACCATAAAATTAATTATTTTCGTATACTTTATTATAGATGTTTTATTCTATATGTATACCCTATTTCAATAGATGGCAGCTAATCATTACAGCCCTTGGGTTATCGTTTCACTATCAAATAACGTTCCATCCGGACGATAGGCACTAATAATCAAAGCATCATTAGCTTTCTTTAAGACTAAATAATTCGCTTCATTGTAGTAAGGCGATTTTTTAATATCCAGTGGATGGTCAGCCCACAAGCCAACATAACGAACATCTCCAGCAACGCCTGTTAATATGTATGACGGACCACTAGCATCACGTTTGAAATTCTTTACATGTCCCCGCCGCCGGTAGGTATGTAAATGAGCTGATAAGACTAAATCCACCTTATATTCATCAAAAATAGGCATAAACAGCTTACCGATGGGGCTGAAACTATTATCTCGCCCAGGTTGATTAGCAAAAGCATATTGAAAAACATCCTTATGCATAAGAACAACCTTCCATTTCATCTTTGTGGACGCTAAATCTTTTTTTAGCCAAGCCACTTCATCAGTTAAGAGCTGTGGCTCATTTGTTTCCTCCTCTGCCTGCGTATCTAAGGCAACGAAGTGAACCCCGTTATAATCAAAAGAATAAAATTGATTTTGATACTGCTTATAGCCATTACTAGGAAAAGAAAATAAGTTAAGATAGGCCTTAGGTGGTCGTACCTTCCAATCCAAGGTATAGGTCTCATGATTACCCATAACACCTGCAAAAGGAATGACCTTATTCATATCTTCTGTAGCAGAGAACCAAGCATTCCATTGTGAAGCCATTTCCCCATTATCAACTAAGTCCCCCATATTAGCAAAAAAGGCTGCCTGTGGATTTTGAGCCCACGCTGTTTTTACAAGCTCAGCCCAGCCCTTATAATTAGCTGACTGTGAATCAGGGAAAATAATCGCCGTAAAATCACCAATACCAGCCGTCTTAAAAGGCATCCATTGACTTCGTTTATCTCCAGCCCCAATCCGATACTGATATTCTGTATTTTTAGATAGGCCTGTTAGGGTCACTTCGTATTCATAGCGACTGACCCCATCATCAGTAAAAGTTTTACGCTTAGCCTTTGCTGTCTCTATAGCATCCTGTGGCTGCCCTACCTGTCTATACTCTATTAGCGCCTCCTCTTCTGGGATTACAGATTCCCACATAATAGTTCGCGATGTTGACGGATCAGCTGTCATCATCTGACGAATATTCTGCACATCTTCTCCCGTCATAGGCACATACTTATGTAGGCTAGCCCTTGTATAGGCTACGGCCTTATCCCATTGTACAGACAAAGGATGTATATACGTAAAAGCAGCTAATATCATAAAAATAAACAAGAGCGACCCAGCACTAAAGAGAGCGTATTTTTGCTTGCTATTCATCATTTGCCACTTTAACTTCATATATATCCCCTCTTCTCTATTCTTTATTCATCCTAACCAATACTACTTATTTTTATTATTTTCTTAAGCTAATAGCCTTTATTTATGGATTTAACTCTTAAATCTATATCTATAATCAGCCCCTCTTAATTAGGTAAAATCGTTCCATATGAACTCCGATGTTCATTATCACGGTCATCATCATTTACATGAATCCGTTCAACTGTATACTTATCTGTCTCTTTACCTTTTATCCTATTAATTTTAAAATAGGTTGTTAAAAGCATTGATTGACTAGTTTCTTCCACCTCATTTATATTAAGCCCTGTCAATTGTTTTAATAAAGATAAAATTTTAGTATTTTCATCTGACAACTTATCTACTTTAGCTTTCAAATCTACAATTTCTTTTGCCATAGCAACTCGTGAGTTAGTAACCATACCATTAGAAGACCCAAAGCGTAAACTAATACCTCCATTTATCATATTTTCCCCATTGCCCATAGAAGTGGCTACGCTAAACATAGTATCCTCATTCGGCCTATAAAAAGCACCAATAGCCATTGCATTTGCATCTCGATAATTACCTACCCCTGCTGCTACATTCCACTTATCATTTGGATTAAAATCGGTTCTTTGTCAAATGTTGGGGTCTCTCCCATCTATACCCTTTTCTACCAGCAGCTACTTTCATAGTTGTTGGTATTCTTTTTACTTAACAACATAATACGAACTTGAAACCTAGAAAAGTGCCGTAATCCATAACTTATACGTTTCAGAACTTTAATTTTGTTGTTGCAACCTTCTGTATACCCGTTAGAATAGGGTAAACTGAATGTATTTATTAAATAAGGAAGCCATTTAGGAAATGAAGTAAGAAAGTTTTTAAATTCAGATATGCCTAGTTTTTTACACATACCAACCAACGCTGTAAGTGCGTAGCAATGGCTTCTTTTCCTACCACTTTGAAAATATTTCTAAAAGCAAGTCGCAACGCATAGGCTTTACGTAAATCAGAAAAGATACGTAAGATTTCTTCCACCTTGATTTGCTCAAATTCCGTTAAAAATAGTGGATTTTTCATTAATATTCGCTTGTTTTGCTTAAGCATACGAGAATGCTGGACCAGTATATTTTGTTCACGTTTTCGCACGTTTTCCAATGCCCAATCCACTAAGCGACATACATGGTACCCCTAACACACTAGGCAATGCCGTAGGCTTCGCTATTTTTACCTGTGAAAAATAGCGAATGACGCTCGTAACAGATAGATTGTGTTGCTTCGCAATCAAGGAATACGTTTGAGTGTGTTGGACGGCATTAAATATGCTGGTTAGTGTACTTTTATTTGTCCGCATATATTCCAACAAAACGGTTGGACTCAGAGAAAGAGGTATGGCAATTCTTGCAAAAATAGCGCCGCTGACGGTATTTCCCAATGGTTGTCACTTCGTGAGCTTTGCCGAAATTAATCGTTCTAACACGGTAATCCTTAATATACTGAGTGGTAGTCCCACATCGAGGACATGTATGAGGTGTAACAGGTAACTTTAATACAAAAGTATATGTTTGCGTAGCTTCATTGAAATAACCATTTTCTACATATTCCTCTTTAATATTATACAAAACTTCGATATAATTCTTGTTGAGCATATGAAATCACATCCTTTCTTGAATGTTTGGTCACTTTTATTGTAAAGTAT
>SAMEA3663124__coassemble_206_pt1 | contig 22181 bp, 20 predicted proteins | sample SAMEA3663124__metabat2_low_PE_003 | metagenome-assembled genome bin SAMEA3663124 (sample SAMEA3663124) | pig gut metagenome | biome: pig gut; feature: pig-associated habitat; material: faeces | place: Denmark | collected 2012
ATAAACATAACCATGTGGTCCAAATATAGAAGTATGTAAAGATTGATACATATTTTCTTTAGGCATAGCAATATAATCTTTAAACCGATGAGGTAAGGGCTTCCAAATACTATGGGCAATACCTAAAACGGTATAACATTGCGGTATAGTATCCACAATAACCCGTACAGCATATAAGTCATAGATCTGTGACAAATCACGATTGTCTTTTTTCATCTTTTTATAGATACTGTAAAAGTGCTTTGGCCGCCCCTTTACATCCGCCTTTATGCCGGCTTCGTCTAAGGCCTTCTTAAGTTGAGCCATTGTATCATTAACAATTTCCTCACGGGCCTTACGCTTTTCCTTCATCTGCTCAACCAAATCATAATATTTCTCTGGTTCCAAATAACGGAAAGATAAGTCTTCTAATTCCCATTTAATGTTAAAAATCCCTAACCGATGAGCTAAGGGCGCATAAATCTCTAACGTTTCCTTAGCAATACGCTTTTGCTTATCACTGCGCACATGCTTTAAGGTTCGCATATTATGTAAACGGTCAGCTAGTTTGATAACGACAACCCGTACATCCTTAGCCATAGCCAGAATCATCTTACGATAATTCTCCATTTGTTGGTCTTCTTTTGTTTGATAGTGGAACTGATTTAATTTCGTTACCCCATCCACTAAAAAAGCAACCGTTTCGCCAAATTCCTTACGAATATCTTCTAATGTATAAGTTGTATCTTCTACTACATCATGTAAAAGGCCTGCCTCAATGGTCACAGCATCAATTTGCAATTCTGCCAAAGTGGTGGCTACCGCTAAGGGATGAATAATGTAGGGCTCACCGGAAGCTCGCTTTTGTTCCTTATGTGCCTTATCAGCTAACTCATAAGCTTCTTCAACCTTAGCTAAGTCATCATCCGTTAAATAGGCCTTTACCGCCTTCCAAAAAGCAACCAACTTTTCTGCCTTAGTGTCTTGATGATTCTCAACTAATACACTACCTTCTTTATTTTCGCCCATTATCCCACCTCCTTCTGGCTATACTTCATATAGGTAACCGACGTAATTAAATCTAACTTGCCAACCGGTTGCTGCCACGTATAAGAAGCAACACCGCTTGCATTTAAGCTTTTACTTAAAAGCCCTAATTCTTCAAATACTTGTAGCCCCAACATGGTCTCACGTCGTGTCATATCCATAGGCTTATCCCGCAATAGTTCATTAACAATAATATATTGTGGCACCGTCATCTTCCGAAACAAACGATGCACCACCGGATATAGACATCTTAATTTTTCGGCTGTTAAAAAAGCTGATTCTAACTGACTTTGTCGTATATCAATGACAACAAGTTGTGGACTAACGACGCCTTGCCATTCATTTTTTTGTAAAGTAAATACAACATCCACGCGGTCACCTTCAAAGAATTGTTTAATAAAATCCTCTTGCTGCCAAGCTACCGCCGTTAGTACTTCCTCTTCATGACCCGTATCCGTTAAATCAAAAATAAGCTTGCAATGCTTTTTCTGTGCCCCCATTAAATAAATAGAAGAAATAAGTAAATCCTTGCTCATAAAAACAGGCGTTCGATTACCTATACCATAAGGGGCTAAAGCAGCTAATTCCTCAATAACAGGCAGCGCCGCCTCCTCTACTGGAATGACTTCATCAATGCGAATTAAAGGTTGATATACTTCTTCTGCCAAATGGGTCTGACAATAATCATTCACATGTTTACGAAAAGCAGCAATCTGTGAGGACTCTAGACTTAAGCCAGCTGCCTGGGCATGACCACCAAACTGTATTAAAAGGGAGGAAGCATCCGCTAGCATATCATACATATTGCAGCCTTCAATACTCCGGCAAGATCCCTTACCTAAGCCATCATCACTAAGACTAATAACAATCGTTGGCTTATAAAATTCTTCTACCAAACGAGAAGCTACAATACCAATAACCCCAGGATGCCAATTTTCACCAGCTACCACAATGCACCACTGATTATCTTCTAAATGAGCTAATACAGACTGTCGCGCCTGTGCAACTATATCACGTTCAATCGCCTGTCGCTCTTCATTCGTCTTTTGTAATTCGTTCGCAATCGCTTGCCGCCGCTGGTCATCATTTGTGGTCAATAATTCAACACCTCGCGCCGCATGGGTCACGCGCCCCGCTGCATTTAAACGAGGTGCTATGCCAAAACCAATCTGCCCTGTCGCTATGGTCTTATCTGTAAGTCCAATCTCATCAATAAGAGCCTTTATCCCCCTATTAGGACTGGTATTCATACGCGTCAAACCTTCTTTTACAAGAAAGCGATTTTCTCCTATTAGAGGTACCATATCAGCTACAGTTCCTAAGGCCACAATATCTACATCCTCTTGATAGGGCTCTTGCTTATAAGTCTGCCATAAGGCTTGACACAACTTAAATGCCACACCGACACCGGCTAAATTTTTATCTGGATAGGTACACCCAGGCTGCTTAGGATTAATGACAGCCACAGCTGGCGGCACCTTCTCTGGCGATGTATGATGATCCGTTACAATAAGCGGTAAACAGTCCTTAACCGCATCAACAATATCATAAGAAGTAATACCACAGTCAACCGTAATAACGAGGTCAGTTCCATCATTAGCTAGATGTTGCAAGGCCTCTTCATTAAGACCATAGCCTTCGCTCTGTCGTTCTGGAATATAATAACTGACCGATGCCCCTAAGGCCTCTAAACAACGATATAAGGTAGAAGTAGCTGTAATCCCATCTACATCATAATCCCCATAAATGACAATATGACCTTGATTATCAATTACCTTCTTAATAAAAGCAACCGCTTCTGCCATACCCTTTAATAAAAACGGGTCCAATAAGTCATCCCACGTAGGATGTAAAAAATGCCTTACGTCTTCAAAATCGCTTACCTGACGATTCACAAGCAGCCGTGCCAATAAGGGCGATATACCAAAGTGCTCGACTAAGGCCTCTTCCGCTTCCGGATTACCTTCTTCTACCAACCATCGCTTACCTTGTTTCATCATACACCTCCTTTCCCACTCGAAATACAACCTATAAAACTCTATTAATTCTTATATATTATCATTATCATTTTATATTTATTATACACTAGATTACCTAAGCGTCAAAGAGAAATTTTATCATTTTCTCTCCCCAATTTTTGTTTTTCTTGCTTATTATATAAAAGCAAGAAGGACCTATATTGTCTCGTTAAAGAGCCTTGCGAAGCACCAGCCCTTCTTCCCTCCTAATTTCCGTTTTTTCTTGCTTATTATATAAAAAAGTAAAAAGGACCTACATTATCTCTCGTCAAAGAGCCTTGCGATAGCACCAGCTCGCGAGAGATAATGTAGGTCCTTCCTTTCAACTATAAAGAACCATTAAAAACGGAAATCTCGTTCTCCATGTTCCATTTGCTGAATATATTCATGGGCCATTTGTTTTACTTTTTGATTCTTAATTTCTTCTAACTGTTCCTTAATAACAGCTTCCCCTGTTTTACGTGTCTTATCCGATGCATAATCCAATAAATATTCATTTAAAGTCATTAACGCATTAGGCTGACAGCAGTTAGAAATCTCACCACTCTTAGCTAACGGCATAAAGCGGTCCCCTGTCCGTCCAGCTCGATAACAAGCGGTACAGAAACTCGGTACATAACCAAGATCTAAAATCCATTCAACGATTTCATCTAAGGTACGACAATCGCTGCGATCGAACTGAGCCGAATTATCTTCTGGCAACTCTTCCTTAGCATAGCCGCCAACACTTGTCCGAGAAGCCCCACTAATCTGCGATATCCCCAAAGCCAAGCCACGTTCACGCATACGCTGGCTTTCACGAGTCGACATAATCATTCCCGTATACGGTGTAGATACGCGAATCAAGGCTACAATTTTTTCAAAAATATCATCTGGTACCGCATTACTGAAGTCACCTACTTCAATATCATCGGCTGGACAAATACGAGGTACACTAATCGTATGTGGACCAACGCCAAACTTAGCTTCCAAATGTTCCGCATGCATAAGCAGGCCGACAAAATCATACTTATAATGTTCCAAACCGTAAAGAACACCAATACCTACATCATCAATACCACCCTGCATAGCTCGGTCCATGGCTTCCGTATGATAAGCATAATTACTCTTAGGACCTGTTGGATGAAGCGATTCATAGTTTTTCTTATTATACGTTTCTTGGAACAAGGTATACGTACCAATACCTGCTTCATGCAACTTCTTATAATCTTCTACTTCACAGGCCGCAATATTAACATTAACGCGACGAATTTCACCATGTTTGTTTTTAATGCTATAAATCGTCTTTATAGAGTCCAAAATATAATCAAGGGGATTATTTAATGGATCTTCACCTGATTCAATAACAATTCGCTTATGCCCCATAGCTTCCAAGGCCATAACTTCCTGACGAATCTGATCTTGTGTTAATTTTTTACGTTTAATATGACGGTTCTTAGAATGATAAGGGCAATATACACAACCATTAATACAATAATTAGATAAATATAAGGGAGCAAATAAAACAACACGGTCACCATAAATTTTGCGCTTAATTTCAATGGCTAGATTAAAGAGCTTTTCCTTATATTCAGGCAAATCACACACTAAAAGCACAGCGGCTTCCCTATGGTTTAAACCCTTATAGGTAGCGGCTTTAGCTAAAATAGAATCCAATAATTCACGATTATGCTTATTAGCTTCTGCATAAGCTAGGGTATCCATGATTTCATCATGGCTTATGAATTCTTCCGCCTTGGAAGAGGCAACATCATACATACGAGTCTCCTTTTATCGATGGTATAGCCTGCTAGCAATCCTTTTATTGACTGTTATGAACTATATCGAAAATACTTGAAACACCTTAAGTATACATCATCACTAATAAATAGACAAATGACCTTCTATATCGATTCCACTACAAAACACTTCGAAGGCCATATATAAAAAGACTATTGCAAAGCGACTGCTCCACAATAGTCTTCTTATATATAGCCTAATTAGCCTTCTACTGGATATACGCTAACTTTACGGTTATAACGACCAGCACGTTCAAAAGCAACTTTACCAGCTGCCTTAGCAAATAACGTATCATCGCTGCCAATACCTACATTAGCACCTGGATGGAAATGGGTACCACGTTGACGAACGATAATGTTACCGCATTTTACGATAGAACCATCATGGCATTTAACGCCTAAGCGCTTAGATTCGCTATCGCGACCATTACGAGTACTGGAAACACCTTTTTTATGTGCAAATAATTGCAAATCAAAAGTAAACATTCAGTTCACCTCCCAGAATCTTCAATCTGAATAAAGTCTTTATACTGTCTAGCAATTTCTTGCAGACCTAAAACCATGGTCTCTAAAATAACCTGTCCATCATGCATAAAAGGCTCTCCTAACTGTATAGATAAAAACCCTGATTCATTAAGAAATTGACCTTTTTGCTCAGCTAACTCTTGCAGAGCCAATCCTGCTGTACAAGACAGTACAGATACAGCAGCACAAACAATGTCATACCCATGCTCATCATAACCAGCATGGCCTTCTATATAAAGCTTCTTTATCTGACCCTCTTCATTACGCACAATGTCAATCGAAATCATGACTTATGCTTCGATTTTTTCGATACGAACTTTTGTAAAGCGTTGACGATGACCTTGACGACGACGGTAATTAGATTTAGCTTTGTATTTAAATACTAAAATCTTCTTAGCCTTTCCCTGTTCAAGTACGGTACCTGTTACCTTAGCACCTTCTACCTTAGGTGTACCTACTTTAACATCACCATCATTAACAACAGTTAATACTTCGTCAAATGTTACGGAATCGTTAGCTTCTGCAGCCAATTTTTCGACAGTAATAACATCGCCTTCTGCTACACGATACTGCTTACCACCGGTTTTAATAATTGCGTACATATGACACCTCCTCGTTAGTTAAACTCGCTGAATACGGTATTCCCATCTCATACAGGAATTTCCAACCTCTTCATGCGGCCGTGTGTCTGGACGATTCCAAACTATAGCTTTTATATTTTATCGCAAGTAAAAGAAACTGTCAAATTGATTTGTAATAATACGCCACCCTATCTCACATATTTTTTTATTATATAATCGTACAAATCGTTTAGCAACGATTTTATTAATCGTTCAAATTTATACAAGACGATTACTTAAAATCGTTTCACTTCAATAAAACAGTTCTTCCTTTCATTAGTCTTATATCTCATATATCTCACTATAGGAACCCTCTCTAAATCAATTCCACTATAAGAACGGTTCCGCTTTACTAGCAGAAACCCAAGAGAACGCCATTCTATCTATAAAATGCTATATGCAAAAAAGCACGTCAATACTTGCAACGTGCTTTTTATATTTACTATTTAGGTGTCCTAACACTCACCGTCTAAATCGTATGTAAGCCGTAAGCCTCAGCTATCCCCTTATATCTAAAACTTATATTCACCATAAAGCTAAATGCTCCAACAAAACCTTACAACCAATACCAATAAGTACCAATCCACCAAGAATTTCGGCTTTTCCCTGTAACCAGCGCCCTAGCTGTAGCCCCATAAATATGCCTATAAGACTAATAATAAAGGTAATAATCCCAATCAAGGCCGATGTATAAACTATATCCACATGCAAGAAGGCTAAAGTCACCCCAATAGCCAAGGCATCAATACTAGTCGCTACAGCCAAGACTAACGCATTTAACCAACTAGCCGCCTGCATTGCCTCCTCTTCCCCGCGGAGAGCCTCATAAATCATCTGCCCGCCTAAGTAAGCTAGAATAATAAAAATAATCCAGTGGTCATAAGCGTCAATCATATGTGCAAATTGTATACCCAGCACCCAGCCTATTAGCGGCATGAGAAACTGAAAAAAGCCAAACAAGGCTGGTAGTACATAGCGCTTACACTTGTGCTTCCCCAACAAAAGGGGGCCTTGCGCTATGGATACGGCAAAAGCATCCATGGCTAACCCTATAGCCAATAGACTAATTTCAATAATTGACACCTATCCTGCTCCTTATATACTCAGCACCTGAAGCTACTCTTTATCTTCTATCATAAATTATTGACTAGCTAGCAAACTATACGCCTCTATCGACTGTTCCGTTACCTTTTCTACCTCTACCTGATGATGCAATAGAGAGCTTAATTCCTTGCATTTCTCTTTTGTAAAAAATTCTGCCACTTCTGGATGCACATGAATAAGCAAATCAGTCTTCACCTGTTGCGTACGACCTAATTCCCTCAAACGTCGCACAATCTGTAAATACACTGTCTCTGCTGACAACATACGCCCTGTGCCGCCGCATTGACTACAAGGAGCAAAAAGCCTATCACTAAGCCCTTTGCGCTCCCGCTTACGCGTCATCTCTACTAAGCCTAACCTAGTCATACCACACACAACCGTCTTAATTCGATCTCTTTTAACCGCTTGTTCAAGCACTTTTAATAGAGCCTGCCTATCAGACTGACGTATCATATCTATAAAATCGATAACAATAATACCACCAATATCACGTAAGCGTAACTGCGTCGCAATAGCTATAGCCGCCTCTCGATTAATTAAAACAGCTGTATCATTTGACGAACTACCCGTATAATGACCAGAATTTACATCGATAACCGTCATCGCTTCTGTATGATCAATCTGCAAAAATCCACCAGACGGCAAATCAACACGACTATTACACAAGGCATTCCAATCTTCTTCCAATTGATAAGCTGAAAAAATAGGTCGCTTACCTTGATAAGATTGAATCGTAGCTCCTGTCTTTATATGAGCCTGTAAATTAACCAAAGCCTGATAAGCTTCTTGATCATCAATAACAATTTGGTCATCGGATCTAATAGCATAATCACGGAAAAGGCGAAAATAAAAATCCGCATCTCCATAAATCTCCGTACCATTACGAGCTACCTTGTACCGCTTTTCCAATTGCTGCCATGTATGTAAAGTATAGACCATATCCGCTTCAATCTCCTCAATTGAAGCTTGACAAGCAGCCGTACGAAGTACAAAGCTCCCCTTCTCCGCATAGCTGGCACCTAATTGCTTTAAGGCTTGCCTCTTAGCTGTATCCGTAATCTTATGAGATACATGTACGCCAATAGAATAAGGCAAATACACAACATACCGACCAGCTAAACTAATATCAGCTGTTACCCGTGCACTCTTACCAAGCATTTCTTCCTTAATAACTTGAACAGGTAGCACTTGTCCTTCAAATAATTGGCCCAAGCTCTTTAATCGATGGCCTTGTCGTAAATTTAAATACACATTTCGGCCAAGACCGATATCCACAAAAGCCGACTGCATACCTGGCAATACATTCCGTATGACACCCTTATATATGTGATTTAATATAGAGACCTCCGTTTGCCGTTCCATAGCCACATCCGTAAGCTGTCCTTTTTCATCCAGCACAACCATCCGAATCTCCTCCGGCATATAATTAATAACAAACGTCCGCATCTATATTCACCTCACTCTAAACTACATAACACTATATCACGAAGTAATTCATATTCTCGTAAACAATTTGGCACAGATATAAGCCCGAAAGATATGCAAACTGCTTCCGCACTCTACGTTTTATATTTTGAGGCACTATGTCACGAAGCGGTTCGCATTTCTCGTAGGCGATTTGGCGCAGACATGAGCTCGAGAGATATGCGAACCGCTTCCATTCTCTGCACTAATCAAAACACGCACGAATCTAATGGCGAATATCTAAACCCATCTTCCCCTTCCACAAGAATCGCCTTCCGATGAATAACATACCCGTCACTAATAGGCCATCCAAACTGAGTACGTCCCAAATTCCATACTTCACCAGGCTTAATCGTCCCTTCATGGTAAATCCCAATCCCCATAGTAAGAACCACTTCATCGCCTTCTTGCTTAACCTCAATAGCATCTTTTACGAAATGCTTTACATCAATAATCCGTGTTTTTTTAGGCGTTACTTTTTCATACTCTATAGTCTGTGCCTCATTAAAAGACTGTAAAGCCTTTATCCAATCAACGACTTGCCCCTTAATCGAATTAGCCAAAGAGCCTCGTACCTCATAGATAGCATAATTACAAATGGCCATCATTTTCTTCACCTTATCAGGCAAGATAACCCCATCAAGAGGTTCTAATCCCTTAGGTGCAACAGGCAACAAGAGCGTTTTTACCTCTTCTACTGTCACATCAGCTAGTACATCCATATCTACATACTCAGCTTCCGCTGTAATACCTAAGGCTAAGGCTGACGAAAAAGAAATTTTCATATGTGGATTAAAACCCTCTGAGTAAGCCATGGATAGGCCACTACGGCGAATCATACGGGCGACCGCTTGCGCATAATCCAAATGAGATAAATAACGTAACTCTTCACCCTTATGTAAGGCCATACGTAATCTTGTCAACGCGTCCACCCTCCTTATAATCAATAATCGCCGTATCTAAGGCTGGACAAACATCACAGCCATTACATGGCAAACGACGACAATCATTAGTCAACTCTTCATTAAGTGCCCGTTGCCATTCCCTTACTAAATAAGGCTTACATACTACATCATCAATATGATCCCAAGGCAAAGCTTCATCAAAATCACGAGGTCGCCGCGCATAATAATCTGGGTCTACACCACAGTCTTTAAAAGCTTCTAACCAAGTATCCAGATGGAAATATTCACTCCAGCCATCAAATTTACAGCCTTTTTCCCAAGCTTTTACTAAAACAGATGCTAAGCGTCTATCTCCACGAGCAAAAACGGCTTCCATATAACCAGTAGCCCCATCATGATAATGGTAGGAAATATTCCGATTATTAATTAGACTCTTAAGATACTGCTGTTTACGATGAATTTCTTCTAAGCCTTGCTGTCCATACCACTGATAAGGCGTATGACTCTTAGGTACAAAGAAAGATACACTAACGGTGACCTTGCCATTACGTTTACCTGTAATATCTCGATGCAAATCAAGCACCTTGTAAGCTAGATCAGCAATACCCGCAATATCTTCGTCGGTTTCAGTAGGTAGGCCCATCATAAAATATAACTTAACCGTATGCCAACCTGATTTAAAGGCATTTGTACAAGCAGCTAATAAATTTTCTTCCGTAACGCCCTTATTAATTACATCACGCAACCGTTGCGATCCAGCTTCTGGTGCAAAGGTTAAACCACTCTTTCGTACTTGCTGTACCTTTTTAGCTATATCAATAGAAAAACTATCTATACGAAGCGACGGCAAGCTTACACTAACCTGTTTATCTTTAAACTCATCCATAAGCAAATCAACTAACTCTGGCAATTTCGAATAGTCCGCAGAGCTGAGCGACATTAAGGAAATCTCATTATAGCCTGTATTCGCAATAACCTCTTTCGCTATAGACACTAAACGCTCTGGTGTCCGTTCTCTTACTGGTCGATACAACATACCTGCTTGACAAAAACGACACCCCCGCGTGCACCCACGGAACAATTCCAAAACCGCCCTATCGTGAACAATATCCAAATACGGCACAACAGGCTTTGTCGGATAAAATACATGCTCCACATCTTCTACAATTCGCTTCTGAATCGTTTTAGGTACGTCCGGATATAAAGGCTCAACCGCCTTAAAGTCGCCATCTTCTGTATACGTATCTTTATAAAGAGCAGGAATATAAGTACCTGGTATCTGCGCCGCCTTACGCAAAAAGGCAAGCTTACCACCAGGGAAACCTTTAGCCTTCTCTGCCTTATATAAATCAATAAACTCTGGCAACCACTCTTCCGATTCTCCAATAGAAGCTACATCAAAGAAATAAGCGATAGGCTCAATATTATAAACACAAGGTCCCCCTGCTAAAATCAGCGGATAGGACATATCCCTATCTTTGGCATAGAAAGGAATCCCCGCCAAATCCAACATGTTCAAGATATTGCTATAACTTAATTCATATTGCAAGGTAAAGCCTAACAAATCAAACTCTTTTACAGGTGTCTTTGTTTCTAATGAAAAAAGCGGAATCTTACGATTTCGCATTTCTTCTTCCATATCTACCCAAGGCGCAAATACACGTTCAGCCGCTGCATCCGCCCGCTCATTAACAAGAGAATATAAGATTTTAATACCTAAATGGCTCATAGCCACTTCATATACATCAGGAAAAGCAATAGCCATAGTGACATCAACCTGACTATGATCTTTGACTACACTATTCCACTCACCACCTGTGTAACGGGCTGGTTTTTGTACATGCTGCAGCCATCTCGTATCTAATGTTACCATCTATCCTCCTAGGTCTCGATTTGATTAAACATAAATTTCTTTTGTCGTAACGATATATTAAGTAACAAGCCTACGCTTAATAAATTTGTTGTTAAAGCACTGACCCCATAACTAATAAAAGGCAGTGGAATCCCTGTTACCGGCATAATTCCTGTTGTCATACCTACATTAATAAGCACTTCAAAGGCCCACATAGAGGCAATACCTGTAGCTACCATCATACCAAAAGGATCTGTTGCATTCTTAGCAATTACAAAAGCCCTATAAATTAATAAGAACAATAAAATTAAAGCAATTACACAGCCAATAAAGCCTAGCTCTTCACCAATAACAGAAAAAATAAAGTCTGTATGATTTTCAGGTAAAAAGTTTAACTGACTTTGAGTCCCTTCAAAAAGGCCTTTACCAAAAATGAGCCCTGAGCCTATCGCAATTTTAGACTGAATAATATGATAGCCAGCCCCAAAAGGATCTATATTTGGATTTAAAAAGACAAGAATACGTTCTTTTTGATAACTTTGCAAGGCAAACCAGCCAAGAGGAGCAATTAAGACCATAGCCCCAAGCATAATCTCTACCAGACGCATGCGAATGCCCGCTATAAAAAGCATACCACACATAATAGCCATATAAACTAAGGACGTTCCTAAATCCGGCTGCTTAAATACCAGTAAAGTAGGAATCCCTACATAGATAAACACAGGTACTAAAGATTTAAAGGTTCGCAGCTGATTAATGCGCGGCAATAAAAAAGTCGCTAGGCAGACAATCATAAAGAGCTTAGTAAATTCCGATGGTTGAATGGTTAAAGGACCTACCTGAATCCACCGCTGGGCCCCTAGAGCCGATGTCCCTACAAACATAACCGCCAACAAGAGAACTAACGTTAATCCATATAAACCTTTGGACCAATGCTCTAACTTGCGGTAATCAAACCACTGCATAGCAATAACTAAAATGCCATTGATAACAAAGAAAAGAATCTGCTTACTTACCAAATCTGTAAAGGTAAAGCCCACCTTATTAACGTGAGTCGCACTACCAATGACAGTTATACCTAATAAAACTAAGGCTATAGTGCAAAAGACTAGCGTATGATCTAGATCACGCCATATATGTCGTCTCATGTTTCCTCCTAACGCCGTCTACCTATACGCCACCGCGCATTACGCTGTCGTTGTAATAACTGGGATGGACCTGTTTGACTCAGTTTACTTATTCCCCCATCCAAATGGCCCCTATCTACAGCCACTGCTTGCGAAGCCATTCCTTTTTCTTTTTCTACTTGGGATAAGGCTAATGACTTATCTACTTTATGAGACTCACCATTAGACTCTGCTTGGCCACCTGTCAACCGTTTCAATATAAAATCTACAGAAGGAGTATCTTCTTCCTTATCTTCTGACACACTCCCTCTTTCTTCCTTTGCCGTCGAAACCTTTGCTCTCGCTTCTACTAAAGCCCCTTCAGGCTCTTTATCATTACTTTTTATCTGTATTAAGCCGTCCGATTCAAGAACTATATTGGCAGGCGTTATGTGAGAAGCAAGCTGCGATAAGAGTTCCATTACTTCAGCTAAGCCAGTCCGCTGGCCTGTAAGAAGGAAATGCACCAACGGCTCTAATGTCTGCAAGAAATCAGCATCAGATAAATCTTGTAAAACACCATTTTGCATGCTCTTTTCGACAAGTGGTGACACGGGAAGCAGGGCCCCTAAGTCCTCTTCGCCTAAGGTGAACAAAGCCTCTTGTGGCTCAACTATTGCTTCATTATGAAGTTGCATACGATTAATAACCACCGCATAATCCATAAGACAACGTTCTCGGCAAATAGCCGTTACATGCTGGGCATCTCGCATAGAACCCCAATAAGGCTCCGTCACAACAACTAAACGGTCTACCACCCGTAAAATAGCATCAAAACCACGACCGATACCTGCTGGTGCATCAACTAAGACATAGTCATAGCAACGGCTCAAACGTTCCAATAGCTTACCGTAACCCTTACGGCCTAAGTCTTCCCAGCGATAGTCCTGTGAAGCCGGCAATAAATCAAGATTGTCACTAATAGGAATCACTACGTTCCTAACCCTTTGGGTCTTTTTCCAGGCATCATAAGCCGTAAAGAAGACTTGATTTTCCTTACCAAAAGCCAAGTCTAAATCACGAAGACCAAAATCACCATCGGCTACAAGCACCTTATACCCTTTGCGAGCTAATGCCACGCCTGTTACCGCCGTTATTGTTGTCTTACCTACGCCTCCCTTACCAGAGACAAAGGCTACTATCATGCCCATTTGCTTTTCCCTTTCTATTCACTTACTGCTTATTCGTATCTACTGTTGGCGCCTGCTGTCCATGCACATTCTTATTATTCGCATCTGGCGTCCCATCTGGATGCAAATGGAAATATTCAGCTAATACATCCCGTACAATAGGACCTGCTGATCCCGCACCGAAGCTACCTTCTTGTACAACAGCCACAACTACAATTTGTGGTTTATCAAACGGTGCGTAAGCTAAGAACCAACCATGGTCACGGCCAGACACATTTTCTGCTGTACCAGTCTTACCAGCAATAGATACAGGCCAACCCTTAAACAAAGCACCGGCCGTACCGCCTTCTTCTGTTACATCATGCAAGCCTTGACGGATAATATCCATAACCGACTTAGATACTTGTAAGGAACCCAACTGCTTAGGTCCAAAGATTTCATTTGGGGTGCCATCCCGATTATCAATACGGCTAACTACATAAGGGCGGTAACGAATGCCCCCATTGGCTACTTCTGACATAAGTACGGCCATCTGAATCGGTGTTACCAAAGTAAAAGACTGTCCAATGGCCGCATCAAAGGTTTCCCCTAAATACCAATCCTGATCAAACATCTTCCGCTTATAAGCTGGGCTTGCCAAATTACCAGATGCTTCACCAGCCAATTGAATACCTGTCTTCTGTCCAAGACCAAACAACTGAGCGAAATGGTCTAATTGTTCAATACCAACTCGGCGTCCCATTTCATAGAAGTACACATTATCCGACTTGGCCAAAGCCGTATTAAAATTAATCCACCCTAAGGCTTCACCAGCCGCATTACGCTTATCAATCAACCAATGGCGGCCACTATCAAAAATCATTTCATCCGGCGTTACCTTCTTAAGTTCTAAGGCTGCTGACCCAGTAACAATCTTAAATGGCGATCCTGGTGGGTATTCCCCAGCAATAACCTTATTTTCAAAAGGATGGTTTTTATTATCGTTTAATTCCTTCCACTGTTTTTCCGTAATACCACGGGCAAACCAATTTGGATTAAACTCAGGCGCACTCACCATGGCAAGCACCGCCCCTGTATTAGGATCCAAGGCAATAACAGCCGCCCCAGTAGCTGGTATGCCTTCTGCGTGCAGAGTCGCCAACTGATTAGCAACAGCCTTTTCAGCCGCTTCTTGTAGTGGTAAATCCAAGGTTAAATGTATATCACGACCTGGTACAGTATTTTTACGACCGATTTCCTCTACCGGGCGACCAGCAGCGTCCACTTCTACCTGCCGGCCTCCATCAATACCACGAAGCACATTATCATATAACTTTTCAAGACCAGCCCGTCCTAAAATCGTACCTGGCCCTACTGTCGTCTCTGGATCCTCTTCGCGAATCTTCTTTAATTCCTCTTCACTGACTTCGCCTACATAACCAAAAAGCTGAGATGCCATCGTATTGTATGGATAATAACGTAAAGGCTCTACATCAATCGCAATACCTGGTAATTCATTTTGGTGTTCCTCAATAGTTGTTACCGCATCCATAGGAATATCTGTAGCCAAACGAATCGGTTCATAACCACCCTTATGAGCATCAATCTTTTTCTGCAAGGTATCTGGTGTCACCTTCAACATCTTAGCTAAAGTCGTCAATTCCTCATTGCTTATACCCTTTTCTGTCGGTACTAACGATACGGTATAAGCCGGGCGCGATCCAACTAAAATCTGCCCATTGCGATCATACATAATCCCCCGAGCAGCCGTAATAGGCATAACTCGCAAACGGTTACCTTCTGCCTTTGAATGATAATAATTACCATCCACAACTTGCAGGAAAAACAAGCGTACAATCAATATAATAAAAACGGCGGCTACGATATAAATAAATATATCCAATCGCCCTTTTTTATGCTTTTTATATAAAGCCTCCAGCATGTATTCGTCCTCGTCACCCTACAAATCACCAAATATATTCATCTTTTTCTGTCATATGCCAAATCAATTCATGCAAAACAATGCCGAAAAGACCATTAATCCACAAAACAGGCCAACAATGCGTCCACAAATAAATCCCATAAGACATAACCTCACCGCCTAGTATAAGCATAACCATCTGCATAATACTAACGGCTACGGTTCCTGCCGCTGTCCATAAGAAGGTGTAGTACCACTGCTCTTCAAAAATACTATGATTGGCCATACTAAACACATAGGCAATAATCAAATAGGGGAATAAATGAAGACCAAACACATTAGATACAATAATATCCTGTGTTAATCCCCCAACAGCAGCTACTAATACACCCCAATAGCGCCCCTTTAATAAGGCCACTACCATAACCCAAGTTAAGATTAAATCAGGTTGCCAAGAGGTTTGTGACAAAAAAGAAGGAATCACATCTACCTGAAACAAAACGGTAAACACACCTAATAAGATATATACGGCCGTCCTCATTGATTCGACGCTCCTTTTATCCCTTCGACTTGATCACGATGAGTCTGTGGTACTAGCTTAGGATCTTGTACCGGTGCTGCTGGTGCCGCCTCTTGTGAACCAATAATGACAAATACTTCTTCAATATTACGGAAGTTAGCCGCTGGCTCTATCGTTGCATTCTTAACAAAGCCTTCCGCATCATTGGTTATATCTAAGACGGTTCCTACTGGAAGCCCCTTAGGATAAATACCACCATAGCCAGACGTAATAAGTAAATCCCCTTTTAAAACATCACTATCTCTAGCAATATCAACTAAAAGAGGATTGCCTGGATTCGCTCCATTTCCTCGTACAACAGAAGCTACCCTAGAGGCTGGTCGCTGCACAATAACCCCAATGGCTGTCCGTGGATCAATCATGGTCTGCACCCGTGCTGAATGTTCATACACGTCACTAACAAAACCAACAACACCACCAGGTACAACAACGGGCATATTAACTGTAATGCCTTCTGCTCGACCACGGTCAATCGTTAACGTATTAGCCCAGGTACCGAAATTACGGCCAATGACCGTAGCTGCTACCATCTTAAATTGAGGATGGTCTTGCTGGAATTTCAAAAGAGCCCGCAAGCGGTCATTTTCTGCCTGCATTTCATCATAATTAATTAATTTTTGTTTTAACTGGGCATTATCCGTTTCTAATTGATCAATCTCTAGTGTTTTATCAATCGCGTTATCAATAACTGCAATACCAGTATGAATGCCCTCTAAAAAGCGCGCCGTTCCATACTTAAACGGTGTCGTTACTCGTTCTAAGGGCACCGTTACATAAGGAATCATAGTCCGTTGCTTCCACGCATAACCCATTAAGGCTAGAAAAAGACAGGCCACCCCTATAAAAATAACAAGTTTTCGTTCTGAAGAAAACATTATGCCCGTCCTTTCCTATTCTTAGCCGCTACAAAAAAACGTTCCATTTGGTCAAAGGCTTCTAAGCCTCGACCAAGGCCTCGTGCTACTACATACTCTGGTTCTTCTGGCACCCATACAGGAATGCCACCTAATTCTTCCGATACTTTTTCACCTAAGCCTGATAACAAAGCCGTTTCACCGGCAAGAACGATACCCTGCTTCATAATATCAGCCGACAACTCTGGTGGCGTTTGTTCCACCACAGATCGTATAACCTGACAAATTTGATGCACTGGCTCCTTAATCGCCTGGTAAATCTCACTTTTACGGACAACCACATCTCGCATAAGACCGGTTGACGCATCACGGCCTTTTATCCGTTTATCCTCTTCTTCCTCAACCGGCATGGCTGATGCCAATTCTACCTTTAACATTTCTATCGTTTCATCAGCGACCATCAAGGAAAAACACTGCTGTATATACTGTAAAATAGCTGCATTTATGTCAGAGCCACCAATACGAGCCGTCCGGCCTACAACCTTACCACCTAAGGCTAATACAGCCACATCGGTAGAACCACCGCCCACATCAACAGCCATAGTGCCAATAGCATCAAAGACAGGTAGACCTGCCCCTAGCGCTGCCGCTACCGGTGTTTCTACTAAATAAGCCTCTCTAGCACCCGCCTGAATTAAGGCATCCAAGGTCGCCCTCTTTTCCACATCTGTAATTCCACAAGGCACAGACACCATAACACGAGACCGCCGAATCGATTTTGCTGCCTTACGTAAAAACTGCCGTATCATAGTCAACATAACGCGATAATCAACGATAAAGCCATCCTTTAAAGGATGCAGTTCTTCATGCATATCTGGTGACTTTAATAACATACGCTCTGCCTCATCACCAACGGCGACAATATTCTTTTGTTTTGCATCCGTAGCTACCACAGATGGCTCCGATAAAACAACACCGCGACCTTCCACATACACATGGGTGTTCACGGTGCCTATATCCATCCCTATATCTCTACCAAACGAGGAAAATATGCTGCTCATTTATGTTTAATCTCCTTATACTTGCTGTCTATTAATCTTAACACAAACAAGCGCTTTTTTTAAGCATTACCGAGCAGATAATATAAACTTTTTTTACCGCCTCAACTTACCCCCTATTCATCAACAAGCTAACCTTTCTCCCTTACTTTGCCAAGGTCGTATTAATAACGAATGCCATCAACTACTTATATTAACCTTTTCTTCAAAAGCAACTGTAAGGTTTCTTTTAAAGATAGCCTAATTCCGCTAGGCTCTCATAGACGCCATCACCAATAATAATATGATCAAGTACAGGAATCCCCATAATCTCACCTGCCTGTTGAAAAACCTGCGTCACTTGTATATCACTCTGACTAGGCCTAGGATCTCCTGATGGATGATTGTGCAATAAAATAATACTTGCCGCGTTAGCCTCAATAGCCTTTCTAAAAACAACGCGTTGTTCTGCCTGACTCGCTGTTAACCCACCAATAGCCACAGTAGCAAGAGCAATAAGCTGATTTCGATTCGTCAGCATAGCCACACAAAAATGCTCCACCGGTTCATGTCGCAGGCGCTCCATCACATAAGTAGCCACTGCCTCCGGATGACTAAAATCAGCATACTGCTGCTTAACCCGCATCTGCCCCAAACGTCGACCTAATTCTACGGCGGCTACAAGCGTGACCGCTTTATCAGGACCAATCCCTTTTATCTCCTGCAAACTCGTCAAACTAATCTGATTTAAACCATAGGCGCCTTCTGTCAATGACCCTACTAGCTCCTTAGCCAAAGCTAGAACCGACTGACCCTTACGACCTGTACGCAACAAAATGGCGACTAACTCTTCTGTCGTAAGTTGGCTTACGCCAAATTGTAAGCACTTTTCCCTAGGCCGCCACTCATTAGGCAGGTCTCTCACTAAGGGCGCACCAATATTTTTATGTCGATTAGTATATTTGTTATTTTTTCTAGGTTCCCTTTCTTGCATCTTCTCTTTTCTCTCCTATTTTCTTATAACTCCTTTGCGCTTGGAAGTGCGGACATTTTCTCGGACAGCTTATGCAATCAATCCAAGACTACATCTGTACTCCCCTACCTCATTTGCCCTTTTTCTAAGACATCTATAGTTAACTAAATCTAATAGAGAATCAATCCAACACACCTATAAAACGAGTAATCGCCACGTTTGAAAGACAATTACCATTTTATCAACATTGATATCCTATACAAGATGCCAATTAAGACCAGTCTTCTAACTAATAATCACAAATGGCTATTCCGTTTATCAATCCCCCACATAGACCTAAAAACGACAAAACGCGTAGCTTTCGCTACGCGCTTTTCTATTAACTCACATATACTTATTCTACTTTCGAATCTTTATATCCTTCTTGCTCTACCTGATTCACTTGTCCAGTTTGCTCTTTTATCTTCTTAGCATAAGCCTTTACATCTTCTCCGTGCTTGACGGCATCTTCACGCACATAGGCATAAAAGACGACTTCTTCTTCTGGTACCTGTATACGGTCAGGAATAAACTGGCGTAAGGCATCAAAAAAACCTTGTTCCGCCTTAATCAATACCCGCCCATGTTGTATTTTTTTACCTTTAACAATGGCATAAGCCAAGGCCCATACAGGACGCGCATCCATAGACGATAATTTACGCCACTTATAACGATAACGTAACTTAGGTAATAACTCCTGCTTAAACGAATATATGCCATCAATATCATCATAAGGAATGATAAAATCCTTTTTACGAAATAAACCTTGTTCCTTTATGACAAAAGCCTTATCTGTCAGTATATACGTATAACGACCTAAGGCCTGTTTTAAGATAACAATAAACAAAACGACTTCAATAAAAAGTTCATCAATAATTAAATGCCCACCTTGTAAGCTCCGCATCAAAGTGAAAATAAAAAATCCAGCCACTGCCAAGAGGAAAAAGGCAATCAATATTGCCCCTTGTGTCGTCCGCTTAGATGACTCCCTATATAATTCTTGCACGCTAACTCTACACCTCTTTTTTTATTTATCCCTATAATGAGATCCGCATTGCACTATTTTTAAAATATCATCTTCTACTGTATAGACAATCCGATTCGTACCATCAATACGTCGACTCCATCTGAGCAATTGATGCTCGCAAACGTCTCATATTTTCTTCTGAATAAAAAGGATCTCATGCCATATCAAGTGGTATCCGCTGTTCTCTTGCTATTTGTGTTAAATACATAGTCACAGCTGTTGGTAGAGATAGACCTAATGCCTTACATACCATTTCCGCATTTTGTTTTATCGTATCATCAATACGTACATTAACTTGTGCCATAGCTATCACCCCAATCATTCATAATATTTTCTATTTAGGATCATACATATTATTAGCTTATGCCATTCTTTTCAATTCGAGCATCTAAACGTCTTATCTTTACTTAAGTATATCACAATAAGATTAATCAATTCACTCCAAAATACCCAGACCACTCTACATTCTATATAAAAATAACTAAATCCTTATTAACTCCCTTTTACCAATTATCACCGTTCTACAAATCCCGCAACAAAGGGTTCTTCTTATCCTTTTCCGACAAAATCGGCTGTTCCACACCCCAGTCAACACCAATATCTGGATCATTCCACAAGATGCCACCTTCTGAGTCTGGTGCGTAATAATTATCGGCTTTGTACATAAATTCCACATGATCAGTTAAAGTAACAAAGCCATGCCCATAGCCACGAGGAATTAAGAGCTGCTTTTTATTATCTTCCGACAATTCAACACCAACCCACTGCTTATAGGTTGGGCTCTCTTTCCGAATATCTACAGCTACATCTAATACAGCACCACGCACGCAACGGACTAACTTAACCTGCGCCCACGGGCCTTTTAAAAGTGAATGCCTCGCAAGGTTCCTTCATACCTTACCTGCCACTTTCCCTTTCAGCTTACAGTATGCAATATGATACAGTATGCGCACCGCCATCATCTGCATTACCTTCTACTTTCTCTTTCAACAGCCCCTAAGGCAGACTCTATTACCTTATCCATATCATAATACTTATATTCACCGAGACGACCGCCAAAGATGACATGTGCCTCCTTATCCGCCAGCGCCTTATACCTCGCATATAAAGCCTGATTCTTTGCATCATTTACCGGATAATAGGCTTCCTCTCCCCGCTTCCAGGCAGCCGGGAATTCCCGTGTAATATACGTCACCGGCTGTCTGCCAAAAACAAAATGCTTATGCTCAATAATACGTGTATACGGTACCTCTCTCTCCGTGAAATTCATAACCGCTACCCCTTGGTAATTATCCTTATCTAAACGTTCTGTTTCAAAACGAAGCCCCCGATAATCCAGCTGTCCCAACGCATAATCAAAATAAGCATCAATCGAGCCGGTATAAACAAGAGTCTTTGCCATCTGCTTATACTCTTCTTTATCAGTTAAAAAATCGACACCCAGCCGTACCTCAACGCCTTCTAACAAACGTTCTATCAAAACCGTATACCCTTCCTCAGGTATCCCCTGATAGGTATCATTGAAGTAATTATTATCATACGTATACCGTACAGGCAGGCGTTTAATGATAAAAGCCGGCAGGTCCGTGCAAGAGCGTCCCCACTGCTTTTCTGTGTACCCCTTAATAAGACGTTCATAAATATCCCGCCCTACCAGACGAATGGCCTGCTCTTCTAAATTTTTCGGTTCTCCGGTAAGTTCAGATCGTTGCTTCTCTATAATAGCCTTGGCCTCTTCCGGATACCGAATGTCCCACATCTTAGCAAAGGTATTCATATTAAAAGGCAGATTATAGATAGTTCCCTTATAATTAGCCACCGGCGAATTGATAAAATGATTAAACGTCACAAACTGATTTACATACGTCCACACCTTTTCATCACTGGTATGAAAAATATGAGCCCCATACCGATGAATCGGTATCCCGTCCTTCGTCTCACAATAAATATTGCCCCCTATATGATTACGCCGTTCCAAGACTACTACCGAACGCCCCCGCTTCTTCATTTCATGAGCAAAAATAGCGCCATATAAACCACTGCCTACGATAAGATAATCATATTGTGTCTGCATTTGTATCCCTCCACTATTAATTAATACCTAAATATCTAAAAACTACCACGAGAACTAAGTTTTATACGCTCGAAGAAGATAAGTATAAATTTTACGTATTTTTGAACAT
>SAMEA3663124__coassemble_214_pt1 | contig 21708 bp, 36 predicted proteins | sample SAMEA3663124__metabat2_low_PE_003 | metagenome-assembled genome bin SAMEA3663124 (sample SAMEA3663124) | pig gut metagenome | biome: pig gut; feature: pig-associated habitat; material: faeces | place: Denmark | collected 2012
CTATTGAAGAAGGTTTACGCTTCGCTATTCGTGAAGGTGGCCATACGGTTGGTGCTGGCGTTGTAAGTAAGATTGACGCCTAAGCACTAGATAGTGTATAATAAAAGAATAGTGTGGAAACACAACAACAAAAGAGCGGCGTTATGCCGCTCTACTGTTGTGTCTACCTATTTATTTTAAACTATGATATAGAAGGTTACCTCTGCGGAGGAGAATTTCTATGGAGCAGTTCATTCTTGAAATGAGCGACAGGAGGATTTGTAATGGCTAAACAGCAAAAGATTCGTATTCGCTTAAAAGCATACGATCACAAAGCACTTGATCAAAGTGCTAGCAAAATTGTAGAGACAGCAAGAAGAAATGGTGCCTTAGTATCTGGCCCAATTCCATTGCCAACAGAAAAGAATATTTTTACTATTCTTCGTTCTCCACATGTTAACAAGGATTCACGTGAACAGTTTGAAATGCGTACGCATAAACGTTTAATTGATATTCTTGAACCAAATTCGAAAACAGTAGACGCTATCACTCGCTTGGATTTACCAGCTGGTGTGTCTATTGAAATAAAATTATAATTTTGTATTTAAAAAGGAGGTGCGATAATGTCTAAAGCTATTTTGGGTAAGAAGTTGGGAATGACACAGATCTTCACAGCTGAAGGTCAGTTAGTTCCTGTCACTGTAGTGGAAGCTACGCCTAGCGTAATAGTGCGTATTAAGACTGTTGAAACTGATGGTTATAACGCAGTACAGCTTGGTTATGGCTCCATTAAAGAAAAACATCTAACGAAACCGGTAAAAGGTCAGTTTGACAAAGCTGGCGTGGCTCCAGTTAAATATCTTCGTGAATTACGTTTAGATGGTGAAACTGAATACACAGTGGGCCAAACTCTGGCAGCTGATATTTTCGCTGAAGGTGAGTTAGTAGATGTTGTTGGTACAGGTAAAGGCAAGGGGTTCGCTGGTACGATTAAGCGCCATAATTTCTCTCGTGGTCCTGTAACACATGGTTCTAAATCTCATCGTGAACCTGGTTCCATCGGTCCTATGATTTCCGGTGGCGGCGGTAAAGTTATTAAAGGCAAAAAACTTCCTGGACAAATGGGTGGTGGCCGTGTAACTGTACAACGCTTGACGGTTGTTAAAGTAGATGCAGAACGCAATTTACTTTTAGTAAAAGGTGGTATTCCTGGTGCTAAAGGCAGCCTAGTTATGGTTCGTAATACAGTAAAACCGGTTAAATAGTCATTTCGAAAGGAGGATATCTAATGCCAACAGTAACTAAATACAATATGTCCGGCGCTGAAGTCGGAGAAATTCAGTTAAATGATGCCGTATTTGGCGTAGAAGTTAATGACGCCGTTATGCATCAAGCTGTTGTCCGCCAGTTATCTAACGAACGGTTGGGCACACATGCAACAAAGACTAGAGGCTTAGTACGTGGTGGTGGCCGTAAACCTTGGAGACAAAAAGGTACAGGTCGTGCTCGTGTAGGCTCTACTCGCAGCCCATTATGGGTTGGTGGTGGTACTGTATTTGGACCACAACCTCGCAGCTATTATAAGGCTATGCCTCGTAAAGCTAGACGTTTAGCAGTAAAATCTGCTCTTAGTGATAAAGTTAATACAAATGAATTATTCGTAGTTGACCAAATTACATTTGATGCACCAAAAACAAAAGATATGGTAGCTCTTTTGAATAACTTCAAAGTAGAAGGTACTAAAGTATTATTCATTACAGAAGGCGATGTAAATGTAGAACGCTCTGCACGCAACATCCCTGGCGTTAAAGCATTGGCTTGCGAAAATATGAATATCTTTGATCTTCTTAATTGCGATAAACTCTTCGTTACAGAAGGAGCCGTAGCAAAAATTGAGGAGGTGCTCGGATAAATGGAATTACGCGATGTATTAATTCGTCCGGTTATCACGGAAAAAACTACAATCTTAATGGAAGATGGTAAATATACATTCCGAGTACCGTTGACGGCAACTAAAGTACAGGTTCGTCAAGCTGTTGAAAAAATCTTCAATGTAAAAGTGGAAAAAGTAGCAACGATTCGTGTGTTAGGTAAGGTAAAACGCATGGGCCGTACGCAAGGTAAACGCAGCGATTATAAAAAAGCAATTGTTACGCTTAAAGCAGGCGAATCCATTGAATTCTTTGAAGGTGTATAAGTCTGGTAAGGAGGCCCAATAATGGCAATAAAATCATTTAAACCGTACTCCGCTGGTCGTCGGTTTATGACAGTGTCCGCCTTTACTGAAATTACAGCAAGCAAACCTGAAAAATCTTTACTTGCACCAATTTCTCAAAAGGGTGGTCGTAATAACACTGGTAAAATGACAGTCCGTCATCAAGGCGGCGGTCATAAACGTCAGTATCGTATTATTGACTTTAAACGTACAAAAGATAATATTCCGGCTACCGTTGCTAGCATTGAATATGATCCAAACCGTACGGCTCGCATTGCATTGTTAAACTATGCTGATGGCGAAAAACGTTATATCTTGGCACCAAATGGCTTAAAAGTTGGTGACGTAGTATATAGTGGTCCAGAATCTGATATTAAACCAGGTAACTGCTTGCCACTTCTTAACATTCCATTAGGTACACAAGTACATAATGTAGAAATGAAAATCGGTAAGGGTGGACAAATCGTTCGCTCCGCAGGTACTTCTGCACAGCTTATGGCTAAAGAAGGTTCCTATGCATTACTTCGTTTACCATCTGGCGAACTTCGCCGTGTACACATTAACTGCCGTGCAACAGTTGGTGTAGTTGGTAACATTGATCACGAAAACATTACAATCGGTAAAGCCGGTCGTCATCGTTGGATGGGTGTTCGCCCAGGCAACCGTGGTGTTGTTATGAACCCTTGTGACCATCCACATGGTGGTGGGGAAGGTAAATCTCCAGTTGGTCGTAAACATCCAGTTACTCCTTGGGGTAAACCTGCACATGGTGTTAAGACTCGTGATAAGAAAAAAGCTTCTAATAGCTTAATCGTAAAACGTCGTACAAAATAGGATAGCGGAAAGGAGATAATATAGTGTCCAGATCTATAAAAAAAGGCCCTTTCGTTGCAGCATCTCTTGTTAAAAAGATTGATGCATTAAACGAAACAAATGATAAAAAAGTTGTTAAAACCTGGTCCCGTGCATCTACCATTATCCCAGCTTTTGTAGGACATACGATTGCTGTTCATGATGGACGTAAACATGTGCCTGTATTTATTACAGAAGACATGGTAGGACATAAGTTAGGTGAATTCGCTCCAACACGTACTTTTAAAGGCCATGTTAAGAGTGAAAAAGCTACAGTTGCTCAATAGTAGGAGGAAGTAAATAATGGAAGCAAAAGCAGTCGCTAGACATATTCGCATTGCGCCTCGCAAAATTCGCATTGTTGCTGATTTGGTTCGTGGCAAAAATATCGGCGAAGCATTTGCCATCTTGAAGTTCACTCCGAAAGTTGGCGCTGATATAGTAGAAAAGGTATTACGTTCTGCAGTAGCAAATGCTGAACATAATTTTGATATGAATGTCGACAATCTTTATGTGTCTCAAATCTTAGTTGATCAAGGACCAACAATGAAGCGCGTTCATCCCCGTTCCCGTGGGCAGGCTTTCAAAATTTTGAAACGTTCTAGCCACGTTACCGTTGTAGTTTCTGAAAGAGCATAACAGAAGGAGGGATATATAGTGGGTCAAAAAGTTAATCCACATGGCTTGCGTGTCGGTATTGTAAAAGATTGGGACGCAAAATGGTATGCTGATAAAGATTTCGCTGCCAATCTTCATGAAGATGTTAAAATCCGTAACTTCTTGAAGAAAACGCTTTTCAGTGCAGGCATTTCTCGCATTGAAATTGAACGTACAAATAAACGTATCAAATTAACAATTCATACAGCTAAACCAGGCATGGTTATCGGCCGTGGTGGTGCAGGTATCGAAGATATGCGTAAAGCGTTAAAACGTTTTACTGACAAACAAATTGACGTAAATATTGCAGAAATTAAACAAGCAGATATGGATTCTGTTTTGGTTGCTGAAAATATTGCTAGTCAGTTGGAACGCCGTATTGGTTTCCGTCGTGCTATGAAGCAGGCTGTAGGCCGTACAATGCGTTTAGGTGCAAAGGGTATTAAAATCATGGTTAGTGGTCGTTTAGGCGGCGCTGAAATCGCTCGTAGCGAATCTTATCGTGAAGGCAGTATTCCATTGCATACATTACGTGCCAACATTGATTATGGTACAGCAGAAGCACATACAACATATGGTTGTATTGGTGTAAAAGTATGGATTTATAAAGGTGAAGTTCTCCCAGAAGCTAAGAAAAGCTCCAAAAAGGAAGAAGGTGACAACTAATGCTAATCCCAAAGCGTGTAAAACATCGTAAGCAATTCCGCGGACGTATGAAAGGCCGTGCTATGCGTGGCAATAAAGTAGCCCATGGTGAATATGGTTTGGTTGCATTAGAACCGTCATGGATTACAAACCGTCAAATCGAAGCTGCCCGTATTGCCATGACACGTTATATTAAACGTGGTGGTCAAGTATGGATTAAGATTTTCCCTGATAAACCAGTAACAGCAAGACCAGCTGGTACTCGTATGGGTTCTGGTAAAGGGAATCCAGAATATTGGGTTGCAGTAGTAAAACCAGGCCGTGTTTTATTTGAAATGGATGGCGTAACGGAAGAAATCGCTCGTGAAGCTATGCGTTTGGCTGGTCATAAACTACCAATCAAGACGAAATTCGTTGTTAAGGGTAAAGAATTGGGTGGTGACGTAAATGAAGGTTAATGAAATCCGCAACATGAGCGCTGCCGAAATGGAAGAAAAAATTGCTGGACTTAAAGAAGAGTTATTTAACCTCCGTTTTCAGCTTGCAACTGGTCAATTGGAAAATCCGATGCGTATTCGTGAAGTAAAGAAGACTATTGCGCGGATCAAGACTGTTCAGCGCGAAGAAGAAATTAAAGGAAACGCATAATAACAAATTTTGTTTGGATTGAAAAGGAGGCTAAGGTCGTGGCAGAAGTAAGAAATGTACGCAAAGTCCGTGTTGGCAAAGTAGTTAGTGACAAAATGGATAAAACTGTTGTTGTCTCTGTTGAACGTAAAGTGCAACACGAATTATATAACAAGCCAATGGTAACTAATAAAAAATATAAGGCTCATGATGAAAACAATGAATGCCAAATTGGTGATATTGTAAAAATGGAAGAAACTCGTCCATTATCGAAAGATAAACGTTGGAGAGTTGTTGAAATTTTGGAAAGACAACAATAATCAGGGATGTAAGGAGGAAAAACGATGATCCAGCAACAAACAATTTTGAATGTTGCCGATAATACTGGTGCTAAACGCATTATGTGCATCCAGGTAATGGGTGGTTCTTATCGTAAATTCGGCAATATCGGGGACGTAATCGTTGCTTCTGTAAAAGATGCATCACCCGGTGGCGTTGTCAAGAAAGGCGACGTAGTTAAGGCAGTTATCGTTCGTTCACGTAAAGGAATTCGTCGTGCTGATGGTTCCTATATCCGTTTTGACGAAAATGCTGCTGTAGTTATTAAAGATGACAAGAGTCCTCGCGGCACTCGTATTTTTGGACCAGTAGCTCGTGAACTTCGTGAAAAAGACTTCATGAAAATTATTTCACTAGCACCTGAAGTATTGTAATAGGAGGAACTACAGCATGTCTAAACTTCATGTAAAAAAAGGCGATACCGTTGTTGTTATCTCCGGTAAAGAAAAAGGTAAAAAAGGTGAAATTATCGCTGCTGAACCGAAAAAACAACGCGTTATTGTAAAAGGGATTAATTTGGTAAAACGCCATACGAAGCCATCCCAAGCAAATCCGCAGGGCGGTATTATTACGAAGGAAGCACCTATCCATGCATCTAATGTAATGCTTGTTGATCCAGAAACAAAAGAACCAACTCGCATTAAGAAAGTTGAAAAAGATGGGAAATTCGTTCGTGCAGCAGTAAAAAGTGGCGCTGTAATCGATAAATAATAGGGAAAGGAGGTTCTACGAATGTCTCGTTTAAGTGAAAAATATACATCTGAAATTCGTGAAGCATTACAGAATAAGTTCAAATATGATAATGTAATGCAGATTCCGAAGTTAGAAAAGATCGTTATTAATATTGGCGTTGGTGATGCTGTTAATAATGCGAAAGCGTTAGATTCTGCTGTTAAGGATTTGACAATTATCGCTGGCCAAAAACCAGTTATTACTAAAGCTAAAAAATCCATTGCAAACTTCAAAGTTCGTGAAGGCATGGCATTAGGTACGAAGGTAACGCTTCGTGGTGAACGCATGTATGAATTTTTGGATAAATTAGTTAATATCGCATTACCTCGTGTGCGTGACTTCCGCGGTGTAAGTGCAACGGCTTTTGATGGTCGTGGTAACTATGCATTAGGGCTAAAAGAACAATTGATTTTCCCTGAAATCGAATATGATCAGGTAGAACGAGTTACAGGTATGGATGTTATCGTAGTAACATCGGCTGAAACTGATGAAGAAGCTCGTGAATTATTAACATTGTTTGGTATGCCTTTCGAAAAATAATAGGAGGAACACACAGATGGCTAAAAAGTCTATGATCGAACGTGAAAAGAAACGTGCTAGAATCGTTGCAAAATATGCCGCAAAACGCAAAGCGTTAAAGGAAGCTGGCGATTATGAAGCTTTATCCCAGTTACCGGCTAATGCATCTCCTACTCGTTTGCATAATCGTTGCAATTTGACCGGTCGTCCTCATGGATATATGCGTAAGTTCGGTATTAGCCGTATCGCGTTCCGTGAATTGGCGTATAAAGGACAAATTCCTGGCGTTAAAAAAGCTAGTTGGTAATAACTTACGAGAGGAGGTTTTTAGAATATGACAATGACTGATCCAATTGCGGATATGCTTACACGTATTCGTAATGCAAATGCGGCACTTCATGAAACAGTGGAAATTCCAGCATCTAAAATTAAGGCAGCAGTCCTTACTATTCTTAAAGAAGAAGGTTTTATTAAGAATATTGAATCAGTAGAAAACGGTAAATTAGTTACGTTAAAAGTAACGTTAAAATATGGCGCAAATGGTGAAAAAGTAATTACCGGTATTAAACGTATTTCTAAGCCGGGCTTGCGTATTTATGCGAAGAAAGAAGAACTTCCTCGTGTATTAGGCGGTTTAGGTGTGGCTATTATTTCTACGTCTAAAGGCGTTATGAGCGATAAGAAAGCTCGTAAAGAAGGTCTTGGCGGCGAAGTAATTGCTTACGTTTGGTAATTAAGCAATAGGAGGAAAGTAGAATGTCACGTGTCGGTAGAATGCCTATCGAGATTCCTGCTGGCGTTACGGTAACATATGATAATCATCATATGACCGTAAAAGGTCCTAACGGGGAATTATCTCGCAGCTTACATCCAGAAATCAATATTGCTGTGGAAGGGAATGTAATCACGGTGTCCCGTCCGAGTGATGATAAGAATCATCGTTCGTTGCACGGATTAACGCGCGCTCTTATTGCTAATATGGTAAAAGGCGTAACCGAAGGTTTCTCTAAAACTTTGGAAATCAACGGTGTTGGTTACAGAGCAGCAAAAAAAGGTGAAAAACTAGTGTTGACTCTAGGCTTCTCTCACCCAGTAGAAATGGATGCTCCAGAAGGAATTAAAATTGATGTTCCAGCTGCTAATCAGATTGTTGTATCTGGTGCAGATAAGGAAGTTGTTGGTGCAGTAGCAGCTAATATTCGTAAATGGAGACAACCAGAACCTTACAAAGGTAAAGGTATCCGTTATCAAGGCGAATTTGTTCGTCGTAAAGCTGGTAAAGCTGGCGCAAAGGGTAAATAATAGAAGCTATTAGGAAGGAGTGAACACCTTGGCTCGTAAGTCCAAAAGAAATATTGCTCGTGCAAAACGTCATCTTCGTTTACGCCGTCACATTTCGGGGACAGCACAACGTCCGCGTTTGAACGTATATCGCAGTTTAAGCAATATTTATGCACAAATTATTGATGATGTAGCAGGTAATACAATTGTATCCGCTAACTCATTGGATAAAGAATTAAACTTAAATTATGGTGGTAACGTAGCTGCTGCTAAAGCTGTTGGCGAATTAGTAGCTAAACGTGCTATCGCTAAAGGAATTGACACGGTTGTATTTGACCGTGGCGGTTATATTTATCATGGTCGTGTAGCAGCCCTTGCAGAAGGTGCTCGTGAAGCTGGCCTTAAATTCTAAGAGGGAGGAACGTTATACATGGCAAGAATTGACTACACAAGTCTTGATCTTAAAGAAAGAGTTGTATTCATCAACCGTGTTGCCAAAGTTGTAAAAGGTGGTCGTCGTTTTTCCTTCAGCGCTTTGGTTGTTGTCGGTGACGGCAATGGTCATATTGGCGTAGGTTTAGGTAAAGCAGCCGAAGTACCAGAAGCAATTCGCAAAGGCATTGATGATGCTAAGAAAAATTTAATTCATGTAGAAATCAAGAACGGTACGATTCCGTTTACTGTAACTGGCCGTTTTGGTGCAGGCAGTGTTTTCTTGAAACCAGCTGCTGAAGGTACTGGCGTTATTGCAGGCGGTCCAGTTCGTGCGGTACTTGAATTAACAGGTATTCGTAATATATTAACCAAATCATTAGGTTCTTCTAACCCTAATAATATGGTTCGTGCAACAATTGAAGGTTTAAGTCAGTTAAAACGCGCTGCTGACGTAGCAGCACTTCGCGGTAAGACTGTTGCTGAAATTTTTGAATAATAGGGAGATCGATACATATGGCACAGGTAAAAGTTACATTATCTCGTAGCTTAATTGGTCGTCCTGAAGATCAACGGGCGACAGTAAAAGCGTTGGGATTAACAAAGACAAATTCCCAAGTTGTAAAAGAAGCTACTCCTCAGATTAAAGGGATGCTTCAAAAAGTTAGACATTTAGTTACTGTAGAAGAATTATAATAGATAAGGAGGTGCACCGAATGAAACTTCATGAATTAGTTTCAGTAGAAGGTTCGAAGAAAAGCAGAACTCGTCGTGGTCGTGGCTTAGGATCTGGTTTAGGTAAGACAGCTGGTCGTGGTCAGAAAGGTCAGAATTCTCGTTCTGGTGGCGGTGTTCGTACTGGTTTTGAAGGCGGACAAATGCCTCTTTATCGTCGTTTGCCGAAACGTGGCTTTAAAAATGTATTCGCTAAACAATATGCAGAAGTTAATATTTCTCAGTTGAATCGTTTTAACGATGGCGATACAGTTGATCCAGTTGCATTAATTGAATCTGGTATCTTAAAGAACGTGCGTGATGGCATTCGTATTCTTGGCAACGGCACATTAGAAAAGAAATTAACGGTTATTGCTAACGGATTTACGAAATCTGCAGAAGAAAAAATTACGGCAGCAGGCGGAAAAGTAGAGGTGATTTAGGGTGCTACAAGGCCTCTTGAATCTCTATCAAGTACGTGAGCTGCGTAATAAAGTTTTATACACACTGTTAATGTTTGTGGTTTTCCGCCTTGGCTGCTATATTCCAGTGCCAGGCGTTGACCCAAATGTTATAGAAAGCTTATTCTCAAGCGGTAGTTTGTTTGGTTTGTTGGATATGTTTTCTGGTGGTGCTTTAAGTAAATTTTCCTTGTTCGCTATGAGTATTACTCCTTATATCAATGCGGCTATCATTATGCAGTTGTTAACAGCTGTTGTGCCGATCTTTGAAGAATGGAGTAAAGATGGTGAAGAAGGGCGACGTAAGATTACAGCTATAACGAGATATGCTACCGTTGGCCTTGGCTTTGTTCAGGCTTTTGGTATGGCTTATGCTTTGCGTATGAATAATGCCCTACTAGATAACAGTATTTTATCTGTTTTTGTGGTAGCTATTATTCTAACAGCCGGCACCGTATTTTTGATGTGGGTCGGTGAACGTATTACAGCGTATGGTATTGGTAATGGTATTTCTTTGATTATCTTTGCTGGTATCGTAGCTCGTTTTCCTTCTGGTATGGAAACAATTTATCAGTACTTGAAGGTAGGGACAATTAATTTATTCCAAGCTGTTTTATTTGCAGTTATGGCTATAGCCCTTGTTGTTTTAGTTGTAGCTGTTGTTCGTGGACAGCGTCGTATTCCTATTCAATATGCTAAGCGTGTTGTAGGGCGTAAAATGTATGGTGGTCACACTAGCTTTTTACCGTTACAGGTTAACCAAGCTAATGTTATGCCTATCATCTTTGCATCATCTATTTTGATGTTCCCTGTAACATTGGCACAATTTGTTCAGAATGCAACGATTAAGTGGTTTGCTGATTTATTTGCTTGGGGTACATGGGAAAATACAGTGTTGTATGTAGCTTTAATCATATTCTTCACGTATTTCTATACAGCTATTTCTTTAAATATCAATGATGTAGCTGACAATATGAAAAAGCAAGGTGGTTTTATTCCAGGGCTTCGTCCGGGGAAACCAACGGCTCAATATATTGATCGTGTTATGACACGTATTGCATTAGCAGGTGCTATCTTCTTGGCATTTATTGCTGTGTTACCAAACTTCATGGGATATATTACCAACGTACAAGGTGTTTACTTTGGCGGTACGGCTATTTTGATTGTCGTAGGTGTAGCTCTTGATACAATGCAGCAAGCTGAGTCCATGGCTTTAACAAGACATTATAAAGGGTTTGTTAAATAGGAGGGAAACTATATGTATATTTTATTAATGGGACCTCCTGGTGCAGGTAAAGGCACTCAGGCAGCTCGTTTAATTGAAAAGTATAATATCCCTCAAATTTCAACTGGCGATATGTTCCGTGCAGCAGTTAAGGAACAGACGCCCCTTGGACTTGAGGCTAAGAAGTATATGGATGCTGGTCAATTGGTACCTGACAGCGTTACTGTTGGTATCGTTAAAGAACGGCTAGCTAAAGACGACTGCAAAAAAGGTTTTATTCTTGATGGCTTCCCACGGACAACCGCACAGGCTGTTTCTTTAGATGCTATCTTAAAAGAAATGGGTATTGCCTTAGATGCCGTAGTTAATTTGAATGTTCCATCAGATGAATTGGTTCGTCGTATCAGTGAACGCGCACGTCTTGAAAACCGTGATGATGACAAACCGGAAACAGTACAGAAGCGTCTGACTGTCTATGAAGAGTCAACTAAACCATTGATTGATTATTATCGCAATAGTGGTATTTATAAAGAAATTAATGGCTTACAAGATGTTGATGATGTGTTTACAGATATTGTTAATGCATTGGGACGGTAATACGTATGATTATCCTTAAGACACCCGAAGAGATTGAATATATAAAACAGGCTTGTCGTTTGACGGCAGATACACTTGAGATGCTAACTAAAGCCATTAAACCAGGGGTTAGTACCTTGGAATTGGATCGGTTAGCTGAAGAGTATATTCGCAGCCATGGCGGTGTGCCAAGTTGTAAAGGTTACTGCGGGTTTCCGGCAACTATTTGTGCGTCAGTTAATGATGTTGTTGTTCATGGAATTCCTAATGCAAAGACTAAGTTGAGAAATGGCGATGTCATTAGTATTGATTTAGTGGCTGCAGTAAATGGGTATCAAGGTGATTCTGCTATAACAGTTCCTGTAGGACATGTAAAACCAGCGGTTACTAAATTATTGAAGGTTACGGAAGAAAGCTTGTTTAAGGGAATTGAACAGGCCGTACCAGGCAACCATATCGGCGATATTTCTCATGCAGTACAAACGTATTGTGAAGGATTTGGCTATGGCGTTGTAAGGGATTTCGTAGGTCATGGCCTTGGTCGTGATATGCATGAAGATCCACAAATACCTAACTATGGGTCTGCTGGACACGGACCTAAGATAAAACCAGGTATGGTTTTATGTATTGAACCAATGATTACCATGGGAACATATGAAGTAGAAGTGCTTCGTGATGACTGGACAACGGTTACTTTAGATGGTAAACCGGCAGCTCATTTTGAACACACAATAGTGATTACAGAAAATGGCCCAGAGATTTTGACCATGCGGAGTAAACCGCGTTTGATAGATTGATAGGCTGCCAGAGGATTAATGATATGTCAAAAGAAGACGTTATTGAAGTGGAAGGTACCGTACTTGAAGCATTGCCGAATGCTATGTTCAAGGTTGAACTTGAAAATGGTCATGTGGTATTAGCTCATGTATCCGGTAAAATGCGTATGAATTTTATTCGTATTCTTCCCGGTGATAAAGTGACTATGGAATTAACGCCATATGATTTGAATCGTGGTCGTATTACTTATCGCTTTAAATAAGTGAAAGACATCCACAGAGGAGGTACTAATGAAGGTTAAACCGTCAGTAAAAAAGATGTGTGAAAAGTGTAAAATTATTAAACGTAAAGGCCGTGTAATGGTTATTTGCGAAAATCCGAAACATAAACAGAAACAAGGTTAATTGCAAGGAGGTGGATTGATAGATGGCACGTATAGCCGGTGTAGACTTACCACGCGACAAACGTATTGAAATCGGATTGACTTATATTTATGGTATTGGCTTGACTTTATCCAAAGAAATTTTGGCTAAGACAGGTATCAACCCAGATACTCGTGTACGTGATTTAACAGAAGATGAAGTAGCTAAAATCCGTACAGTATTGGATGATGGATACAAAGTAGAAGGGGATCTTCGTCGTGAAGAAGCTCTAAATATTAAGCGTTTAGTTGAAATCAACTCCTATCGTGGCCGCCGTCATCGTATGGGATTGCCTTGCCGTGGACAGCGGACAAAGACAAATGCTAGAACTCGTAAGGGCCCTAGAAAAGCGGTAGCTGGTAAAAAGAAATAATAAAGGAGGGATAACGCGTGGCTAAAAAAGTAGTTAGAAGTAAAAGAAAAGAAAAAAAACACATTGAATCCGGTGCGGCTCATATTCGTTCCACTTTCAATAATACAATTGTAACGTTAACAGATACGAACGGTAATGCTCTTTCTTGGGCATCTGCTGGTGGATTAGGATTCCGTGGTTCCCGTAAAAGCACACCATTTGCAGCTCAGATGGCAGCAGAACAAGCAGCTAAAGCCGCTATGGAACATGGTCTTCGTCAGGTAGAAGTATACGTAAAAGGCCCTGGTGCTGGTCGTGAAGCTGCTATTCGTGCTTTGCAGGCTACTGGTCTTGAAGTAACAAGTATTAAAGACGTAACTCCAATCCCTCATAACGGATGCCGTCCGCCTAAACGTCGTCGTGTATAATCCAGTGCAGACAATTCAGTTATTAGAATTGAGCCGTAAATACATAGTAGTGACGGGATTTACAGGAGGATTGTCCTAATGAGCGAAGAAAAAAAACTTAGAATCGAGAAAGTCGATATGACCGAGGATGGCCGCTACGGTAAATTCGTATGTGAACCATTGGACCGTGGTTATGGTATTACACTCGGTAATAGCTTACGTCGGATTTTGCTTTCATCCTTGGATGGAGCAGCGATTACGTCCATTAAAATCGATGGTGTTTTACATGAATTCTCGACGATTACAGGAGTTCGTGAAGACGTTACGGATATAATCCTAAATCTTAAGCAATTGCGTCTTCGCTTAGATAGCGAAGCACAGGTACCATTGGATATCCATGTAGATATTCAAAAAGATGGTGTAGTAACGGCTGATGATTTTGCTAACCAATTTCCACCAGAAGTGGAAATACTAAATCCAGATTTGGTTATTGCCACTATGGATGAAGTAGGTCATTTGTCTATGGACATTCGCATTGACCGAGGCAAAGGATATGTTCCATCAACAAAGAATAAGCGGGATGATGATGTAATTGGTCAGATTCCAATTGATTCCATTTATTCTCCTATTCTTCGTGCTAAGTATGAAGTCGGCGATGTTCGTGTCGGCAACGAAATGGACTTTGATAAGTTGACTTTAGAAGTTTGGACAGATGGTTCTATTACAGCAGCGGATGCTGTTGCAAAATCGGCAGCTATTATGATTAGCTATTTGGGGAACTTTACTAAATTGGCGCATTCTGCTGAAATGATTAGTCTGAACGCTGATGAATATGAAGGGGAAATCGTTAACGGTGAAGAAGAAGCAGAACCAGTTGACGAAGGCCCAGCTCAGATTCCAATTGATGATTTAGAATTGTCAGTACGTGCCTATAACTGCTTAAAACGTGCTGGTATTAATACAATTGCGGACTTGTTAGATAAGTCAATTGATGATTTACGTAAAGTTCGTAATTTAGGTTCTAAATCAATTGATGAAATTGAAGAAAAACTTCAGAATCATCCGCAGGGTGGATTTACATTAAAGCAAAAAGGTGAATAGGAGGATTAGAGATGTCTTATAGAAAATTAGGCCGTAATAGTTCTGCTCGTAAAGCATTATTCCGCGGCATGTTAACATCTTTCTTCCAATATGATCGTATCGAAACAACGGAAGCAAAGGCTAAAGAATTACGTGGTCTTGCTGAACAGATGATTACGTTAGCTAAACGTGGCGACTTACATGCTCGTCGTCAAGTATTGGCTTATATCATGGATGAAAGCATTGTAAAAAAATTATTTGATGAAATTGCACCAAAGTATGCAGATCGTCAAGGCGGTTATACGCGCGTTATTAAAACAAACTTACGTAAAGGTGACGCAGCACCGCAGGCTATTATTGAATTAGTTTAATCTAATTTCTATAAAGAGTAGTGTCTTCTAAGGGAGGCACTATTTTTTTTATATTTGATAACCATATTCTCTATAAAAAGGTTGACGAATTGCCTTTCCTTTCGTATTATCAAGGGGATAGATTCGTTATGTATGGAGCATAGGATGGAACTAGAAGAAATGCAGACGAGAGAAAGAGAGCCGATGATTGTTGTTTCTCGTATGAGTCATTCATATGAGGATGAAATGGGCAATCAAGTGAAGGCATTAGATCAAATTAATTTGACCATTAATAAAGGTGAATTTGTAGCTATTATTGGTACTAATGGTAGTGGTAAAAGTACGTTAGCTAAGCATTTTAATGTGTTATTAGAGCCGACGGAAGGTACAGTATCCGTATTGGGGATGGATACGAAGGATGAAGAGAAGTTATGGGGTATTCGAAGTCATGTAGGCATGGTTTTTCAAAATCCTGATAACCAGATAGTGGCGGCTATTGTTGAAGAAGATGTAGCTTTTGGGCCAGAAAATTTAGGTGTTCCACCAGCAGAGATTCGAAAGCGTGTGGATAAAGCTTTAGATGTAGTAGGTATGCAAGCCTATAGACATCATGCGCCGCATTTATTATCAGGAGGGCAAAAACAGCGGATAGCTATTGCGGGTGTATTGGCTATGAACCCTGATTGTATTGTCTTAGATGAACCAACGGCTATGTTAGATCCTATGGGGCGAAAAGATGTATTAAAGACTGTACATGCTCTTCATAAGGAGGAGCATATGACTGTGGTTTATATTACTCATTTTATGGATGAAGCTATGACGGCTGATCGTATTGTTGTTATGAAGAATGGACATATTTTACAAGAAGGACGGCCGGCAGATATTTTTAAACAGGTAGAAAGCTTAAAAGAGTTAGGCTTAGATGTACCCGTAGCGGCTGAGGTAGCAGATAAATTACGTAAGGATGGTTATGCTATAGCAGAAGGTATCGTTACGGATAAAGAATTAGGAGATGCATTATGCCTATCGTATTAGATTCGGTTACATATACATATGGACAGGGGACGCCTTTTGAAAAACAGGCTCTTACGGGTATATCGCTTACGATTAATGAAGGTGAATTTATCGGTATTATTGGACATACTGGGTCAGGTAAATCGACATTGGTACAACATTTAAATGGCCTTTTGCATCCAACGGAGGGCCAGGTAACTGTTAATGGTATAAATCTTGCTGATAAAACAGAAGAAGCAAAACAGAGCCGTCATATGGTAGGTATGGTCTTTCAGTACCCAGAGCATCAGCTTTTTGAAGAAACTATTGCTAAGGATATTGCTTTTGGGCCGACTAATTTAGGACTTACACAAGAAGAAATAGAGCAACGGGTTAAAGACGCGATGGACTTTGTAGGGCTAGATTATAAGACGTATGCAGACCGGTCACCCTTTCATTTGTCTGGAGGACAAATGCGGCGGGTAGCGATTGCTGGTGTGGTGGCTATGAAGCCTAAGTATTTAGTTCTTGATGAACCGTCAGCAGGGCTTGATCCAGCAGGACGTGAGGAAATTTTTGCTGAGATTATGCGGCTTCATAAGGAACAAGGGGTTACCGTTATATTGGTATCACATAATATGGAAGATATTTCTAAAATGGCGACTCGCTTATTGGTTATTGATGATGGCAAGGTGCTCCTAGATGGGAAGCCTATAGATATTTTTATGAAGTATAGAGAGACATTACAAAAGGCAGGCGTAGATGTACCACCTGTATCACAACTTACGGCCTATTTAAATCAGAGAGGACTGCCCGTATCAGAAGAGGCGATTACTATCGATGATGTAGTGGCATCTATAGAATCATTAAAAAAGAGGTAATTATGTTAGGAAACATAACAATCGGTCAGTATTTTCCTGGCGATTCTTTATTACACCGCATGGATCCACGGACTAAAATATTGGCGACACTTATTTATATTGTGGCTATCTTTTTTGCACAGACTGTGGTGTCTTATTTATTTGTAACGGCTTTTACAGTTTGGGTTATTTGGCTGTCTAAATTGCCTGTCCGTTTATTATGGAATGCACTTAAGCCTTTATGGATTATTATTGTCTTCACGTTAGCCATTCATGTATTTACATCAACAGGAACGGTATTGTGGCAATGGAGTTTCATTCATATTACTAAGGAAGGTCTCCAAATGGGGGTGCTCATGACAGCTCGTTTAGTTTATTTGATTTTATTTTCTTCCTTGTTAACGTATACTACATCACCGATTCGGTTAACGGATGGTATTGAACGCTTGCTTAGACCTTTTCAACGGTTAGGGGTACCGTCTCATGAATTGGCTATGATGATGACGATTGCCTTGCGATTTATTCCGACTTTGTTAGAAGAAACAGACCGCATTATGAAGGCGCAGGAGTCACGCGGAGCTGATTTTACAACTGGTAGTTTGGTAAAACGGGCTAAAAGCATGGTGCCTTTATTAGTACCTTTATTTATTAGTGCTTTTCGTAGGGCTGATGATTTGGCGGTAGCTATGGAAGCTCGTTGTTATCGAGGCGGTGAAGGCCGAACCCGTATGAAAGAGTTGTGTTATACGCGTTTAGATACAGTAAGTATGTCTATACTTATTTTGGTTGTTCTAATTATTTTAGTTATGCGTTTTTATGCTGTGTAAGTTGCTTGCACAGCATTTTTTATATAATTTTGGGTAAAAGATAATGGAAGCTAAACAAGAGAGTAAAACGATAAGAAGAAAAAAAGAACATAGACCCTTACGTAATATACGATTGATTGTGGCTTATGATGGAACAGATTATAAAGGCTATCAGCGACAAGCGAATGGGCGGACTATACAAGCTTGTTTAGAAGTGGCTTTAAGTACAGTGTGTGCAGAACCGATTTTGATTTATGGGTCGTCGCGGACGGATGCGGGTGTGCATGCTCGTTTTCAAGTGGTAACTTTTTTTACACGGGGACGTATCCCAGTTAGCCATTTAACCCGAGCCTTACTAGGGTTATTGCCACCAGATATTGTAGTGACCAAGGCGGAAGAAATACCGCTTGATTGGAAGCCTCGTTGGCAGATAAAGGGAAAGGAATATGTTTATACCATTCATAATCATGAGGTAGATGCCCCTTTGCATCGACGGTTTCATTGGCATCTACGTAAGGCCTTAAAGTTAGAAGATATGCAAAAAGCTTGTCAATTATTAGAAGGGAGACATGATTTTACCACCTTTCGAGGGACGAATTCTACACCAGCTCAACCGATTAAGACGCTGTATGCCGTGCGGGTGCGATTAGATGAAGGGGGGCATCAGTTAAAAATTCATGTTATTGGTGATGGTTTTCTCTACCATATGGTGCGTAATATAGCCGGTCTATTAGTTGATGTAGGTTTGGGACGAATTTGCTATGAGCAGATACCCGATTTGTTTGCTCGAAAAGACCGTCGGGCCATTGGCAAAACAGCACCAGCGCAGGGACTGTGTTTGGAAGAAGTGTTTTTTACAGAGCAGCGACTTCAGGAACGGATTTACATGTTAGATAGGTGTGATTCATAAGGGTTATGGATGGAGTATCAGAATTGTATATTCTATAGAATATACATCTTGGTGAGCGTAGTTATTAAGGCGCAAAAATGGTATGATAAAGGTAAGAACGGAAATGCGTTTGAGTGAAGAAGTAAATTCACAGGAGTAATGATATTTATTAATCCTAAGGAGGGTGAATTTCTTGGAGAAACGTAAAGATTTTATCTGGAAAATGGGCGGACAACAAGGGGAAGGAATCGAGTCTTGTGGCGAAATTATGGCTACGATTCTTGCGAAAGAAGGGTATTCCTTATACAGCCAGCGTTTGTTTGCATCTCGTATTAAAGGAGGGCATACAACCTTTGGCCTTCGCATTGCGTTAGAACCAATCATGACGGTTGGCGAATCGGTTGATTTTTTAGTCGCTTTAGACCAGGAAACGGTAGATAAGCATGGTGATGAAGTCCGTCGTGGTGGTTATATTATTTGTGATAGCAAGGTAAAACCAGACTTCTCAAAGTTTGATGGTAAACCAATTCACTGCTTGGCTTTACCAATTTCTGAAACGGCCTTAAAGCAGGGTACTTTGTTGATGCGTAACATTGTATCTTTAGGGATGTCTGTGGCATTACTTGGCTTTGAAAAAGCACCATTCCGTGATGCTATTGCAGCTAAGTTCCAGAAGAAGTCACAAGAAATTGTAGATAAGAACTTGCAGGCTTTTGAAGATGGTTATGCACTTGTACTAGAACAAAAAGAACAATTAGGCGCTGAACCAGATACGTTACCAGTACCAGAAAAGAAGGATCAGATGTTCCTCTTAGGTAACGAAGCTATTGCCTTAGGAGCTATTGCGGCTGGTTCACGTTTTATGGCGTCTTATCCTATTACACCAGCTTCGGAAGTTATGGAATATATGATTAAGAAGATGGATAAAATTGATGCCACTGTTGAACAGACAGAAGATGAAATTGCTTCTTGTATGACAGCTATGGGGGCCGCTTATGCTGGGGTTCGTGCCTTTACTTGTACATCAGGTCCAGGTCTTAGCTTGATGGCTGAATCCCTATCTATGGCGTCTATGGCAGAAATTCCAGTTGTTGTTATTGATGTACAGCGGTCTGGTCCATCTACAGGTATGGCAACAAAGGTAGAGCAGTCTGATATTAATGCAGCTTGTCATAATGCTCATGGTGATTATGCGAATATCGTTATTTCTCCAACCAGTATTGAAGAATGCTTCTATGAAATTCAGAAGGCCTTTAACTTAGCGGAACGGTATCAATGTCCAGTTATCTTTATGCCGGATTTACAGCAGGGACTAAATAAACAGTCAGTACCAAGCTTTGATTTAAATCGCGTACCTATTGAACGAGGTAAATTAGTAAAAGAAGCCGACCTACCTGCTTTGGAACGGCCTCATTATTTCAAACGCTTTGAATTGACAGAAGATGGTATCTCTCCACGGACTATCCCTGGTATGAAGAATGGCCTATTCTTGTCAACAGGTTTAGAACATAATGAAGAAGGGAAACCAGCGGAAGCACCATCCATGCACGTAAGTCAAACAGATAAACGGTTTCGTAAGTTAGAAACGGTGGCTGATTACTATGATCCATTCTTAAATAATGCAGACCATGATGCATGTGATGTCTTGCTCATTGGTATTGCATCTAGCCGTGGTGCCTTGGAAGAAGCGAAAGTACGTTTAGAAGCCGATGGGGTAAAAGTAAATCACTTGCAACTTCGCTTAATTAAACCATTCCCAACCAAGCAATTATTGCCATTCTATACAAAGGCTAAAAAGGTTGTTATTTGCGAACAAAATGCAACAGAACAGTTAACAGACATGTTCCGTATCCATATGCCGGATAAAGATAAAATTGCTAGCTGTTTAAAATATGATGGGAATCCATTTACAGCATCCTATGTGGTAAACGCAGTGAAGGAGGTACTCTAATATGACTGTTGCTGCAGATTATAAAAATGATATTCGTCCAAATTGGTGTCCAGGTTGTGGTCACTATGGCGTGCAGGCAGCGATTACAGATGCCTTGACGGAACTTAATATTGCGCCAGAACAGATGGCTCTTATCTCTGGGATTGGCTGTTCTAGCCGTATTGGTGGTTATTTTTATACCTATGGGTCCCATACTACACATGGCCGTGCTTTACCCTATGCACAAGGGGTAAAATTAGCTAATGATGATTTAACTGTATTGGCTGCTGGTGGTGATGGTGATGCTTACGCTATTGGCATGGGGCATACGGTTCATGCCATTAAACGTAATGTAAATATTACTTACATCGTTATGGATAACCATGTATATGGCTTGACTAAAGGGCAGACATCCCCGCGGTCTGATATTGGCTTTGTAACAAAGACGTCACCAAAAGGTTCTTTTGAAACACCGCTTCCTATTTGTGAAACAGCTATTGCTTCTGGTGCTACTTTTGTAGCCCAGAGTTATATGATTAATCGGGCAGAATTGGTTGATTTGATTAAGAAAGGGATTCAGCATGATGGCTTCTCCTTTATCAACGTCTTTAGCCCTTGTGTAACCTATAATAAACGAAATAGCTATGACTGGTTTAAGGAACATCTAACATCCTTAGCTGATGTAGATGGTTATGATTCGAGTGACCGTAGCCTAGCTATGGCCACCTTGCATAAATATGATGGCCTATTAACCGGTCTTGTTTATCATGAAGATAACCGTGGTTCCTTTGAAGAAGCGATGGCTTCGGTTAACGGGGCTCATGCACAGGCCTTAGTTAAGACGGTTGAAAAGCCAAGTGCGGAACTGTTTGCTAGTTTGTGTCAAGAATTTAAATAATAGGAGTGTCTAACTTCTTTTCTTGTTAGTAGACAAGGTTAGTCACTTGTAGAGGAAAAGACCTAAGCTTTTTGCTTAGGCCTTTTTTGGTTTTTCACGTTATTGGTAAGAGTAGGAGCGCTAGGTTTCTTTATCTTATGAATTTAAGGATAGGGGATATAGGTGTATATAAGACGGGGGAAATGGTGAGGTAAAGTCATAGCTGTTGAGCTAGTAATATTTTATAAGTATGGTACAATGAGGACACTGAAATTAAGCGTATTGTATTAAAGGATGTAGTGATAAGGAGTATACATATGACAGGACGTACAAAAGAAGAATTACAAGGGGTACATGGTTTAGGTCATAAAATAGAGTATCCAACAGATTATGCACCAGATGTATTGGAATCGTTTATTAATAAACATCCAGATAATGATTACTTTGTAAAATTTAATTGTCCAGAGTTTACCTCATTGTGTCCAATGACGGGACAACCGGATTTTGCGACGATTTATATTTCCTATGTACCAGATCAGCGATTGGTGGAAAGTAAGTCTTTGAAGCTTTATTTGTTTAGTTTCCGTAACCATGGTGATTTTCATGAAGATTGCGTCAATATTATTATGAAGGATTTGATTAAGCTATTATCTCCTAAGTATATTGAAGTATGGGGCCGATTTACGCCACGTGGTGGCATATCCATTGACC
>SAMEA3663124__coassemble_221_pt1 | contig 21089 bp, 15 predicted proteins | sample SAMEA3663124__metabat2_low_PE_003 | metagenome-assembled genome bin SAMEA3663124 (sample SAMEA3663124) | pig gut metagenome | biome: pig gut; feature: pig-associated habitat; material: faeces | place: Denmark | collected 2012
AGCCAAGGTACGCCCTGCCTGTAGTAGGTATATAGGTCAAGTCTCTTCTCTCCAAAATACCGACGGTGTTTAATTCCAAGTTCTAAGACAGTTGTATGCTGCCTCTGTACACCCACTTCTTCGCCGTCTAAATACGACCGTTTATCTTTCTTTATAAGATTAAAAGCAGCACTGGTCTTACTAACGGAATCACGATATAAAAGCCGTTCTACCCCCAGGCTTATATTCTTTGTTTCTCCCTGCCAGGTATAGGGCGTCCGTGCGGCTACCTGCTGATGATACTTGTAGCTCATCCAGCCTAAGGTAAAGGTATAGTTTCCTAGAGGCATCCTATACGCAATTGACCTTGTATCCGTTCCATAAGCTGAACTTGTGTGCCTATGCGCTAAATCTTTTGAATAAGATAGAGATAGACTATCTCCTATGCCTAGTGGATTATATACATTACCACTAATAGAACCTTCCAAGCGTCCTGTCGGTTCATAACCGCCATCGTCAATACTTAGGCTTATATCCCAGGGTTTAGTCCGCTTTACATCCAGTTCAATAATGCTAGTATCTGCCTTGGTACCTGGCAACAACTTAGCCTTAACCTCTTGATTAGGAATCGCCCGCATCTGCTCTAACCCCTGTTCTAAAGAACGAAGGTTTAAAACGTCCCCTTTACGTATAGGAAAAGCCGTCTTCCACGTACCATAACGATCTGTCTTATAGCGAATGTCTTCTATACGGCCAGCTACTACATGTAACCTTAAAGTACCGCTCACCATATTCTGCTTAGGTACCTCTACCCTAGACGTTACATAGCCAGCCTTCCATAAAGCTTTTGTTAACTCTTGCACAAGGTCATTTACCATAGTAGCTGTCATCCACGTTCCTTCATAAGGGGCCACTAACTTTCTCATATCCGGCAAGTAGCGACTATCTTTACTAATCTCAATTTTGCGCACGCAAATAGACCCAGCAGGTATAGACCGCACTCTTTGCATTACATCAAGAGTTTTCCATCCTGCTGGGTTCTTTATCTTATCTATTTGATTGTCTCTGTTTATCTTATTAACGACAGCACTCGTATCTACGGTTGCTTCATTTAAGTTAGCACTTTTAATAATGCTTTTATCATTTTTTTCTATAAGCCTATTTTCAACAGTATCCGCTAGCACCTCATTCGTCACTAAACCTGACATCATCAGCAAAGCAAATGTATAAGCAGCTGACGCTATTAATAACCCGTTTCTCCCTCTTATTCCTATACCTTTATGCATTCTCGCTTCCTTTTCATCCATCAAAAATATTACTAGTCACTATCACAAACATAAATATATTTTGCCCATTATACACAGACTTTTACTTTCTGTCTAGACTTTTACCAAATCAAATTATTCAACACAACTTTCCAGTTAAATCGATTTGTTAACTATATATAATATTTCAGTTGACTAACTATTCCTATCCTGTCATAATGTTAACTATAAAAGCTCATTAACTAATAACAATACTATTGACAGGAGTCTTTATCATGAAAGTAACATCTATCGACAAATTAACACAAGACATACTCGCTGGCTATCGCATCAAACGTGGTGATGACCTTTCCTATTTATTAACAGCACCTCTAGACCAATTACAAGAAGGCGCAGGCCGCCTACAGAAACACTTCTGCGGTAATCATATTGATTTCTGTACTATTATTAATGGCCGCAGCGGTCGTTGTGGTGAAAACTGTAAATACTGTGCCCAAGCAGCCTGCCACCATACAGGTGTCGATGAATATCCTTTCTTACCTAAAGAAGAAATCATAAAGAACGCCAAAGCCAACCAAGAAGCTGGTGCCAATCGCTTTGCCATTGTCACCTCTGGCCGTGCCTTAACTGGCGAAGATTTTAACAAGGCTATCGATACTTATAAGCAAATGAAAAAAGATTTAACCATCGATTTATGTGCCTCCCATGGCCTACTTAATCGAGACCAATTCAAGAGATTACGGGCTGCTGGCGTTACCAGTTACCATCATAATATTGAAACGTCACGCCGTTTTTTCCCTCAAATCTGTACCTCTCACACCTATGAAGACCGTATAAAAACCATCAAAATCGCACAAGAAGAAGGGTTCTGTGTCTGCTCTGGTGGCATTATCGGCATGGGGGAAACTTGGGAAGACCGTATAGACATGGCTCTTTCCCTTGCTGAATTAGGTATTGAATCCATTCCAGTCAATGCATTAATGGCCATTCCTGGCACTGGTATGGAAGGACGGCCACAAATTCCTGCAGACGATGTGTTACGTACTATTGCTATTTTCCGCTTCATTAACCCAGCAGCCAATATTCGCTTAGCAGCTGGCCGTAAAATTTTACCTAAAAACGGAGCTACGGCCCTAACAGCTGGTGCCTCTGCCTCCATTACAGGCAATATGTTAACTACCTCTGGCACCACTATTAAAGAAGATATGGTTATGCTTGAAGAACTAGGTCTTACCAATAAAGACGAAGACTGCTTATCTTCTACTGGTACTTGTGGTGCTAGATAAATAAAAAACATCGTGCCAACCCTAGTGTTTTTTCTAACATAGTGATTGGCACTTCCCTTATTGTTTACTAAACAAGTCACTCCTATATAAAAAATCATCTTCACCTAGGAAGGACAGCTTGGACAACTGCCATCTAGGGAAGATGATTTTTTATATTTATAGCGTCTATAAGGTCATATTATATACAGTAAAGTAACCAGTGAAAGTTAATCTATAAGAACTTCACAGGTCACTTTTCTAAGATTAAGAAGGATTAATAAGCCCAACCTAAGGCTTTTCGTTTTTCATTAATATCATCAATAATCTTTTTAGCCACAATCTTCGGGTCAGGATCAACAAACATAACGGAGCCTAACAAGTCTTGAGTACCTTCTTTAATGAACTTCATAACATTGTCAGACCCTTGAATGTTCATTTCAACACAGTGATAAGAGCTAATACCTAACAAGCGATGCGCCAAAGCTGCATCAACGCCCTTTTCATTAGCCCATTCTGGACTCGACATAGCAAATGGCATATCCGGCAAATCATGACCGCAAGCACCAGCAACAGCACCAAAGATAGCACTAGACCGCGCATTATCTATACATTCTCCAACATGCCATACAGGTGGCATATCATCATTACCTAAGAATTCTTTTAAACCAGGCCCACAATGCTTATCTACTGCTTCTGTCGTACAATAGCCTAATTTCAATAACGGGAAGGACGCACACCCATTAGTTGTTACAATAATATCATTTTTTAATAGTTCATCAACAATATCTACCGTAGCTCGTTCGAAAACAACCTTCGGATTAGTACAACCAACCACATTAACAATACCACGAATTTTACCACTCTTTAAAGCATCAGCAATAGGCTGGGCAGATCCATAGTGTTCCTGCAAATATTGAATGGAGAAACCGACTTCAGCTGTACATTCATAAGGCGGAATAAAAACTGGCAAATCCTTACGTGCTGCATGCGTTTCAATAGCTCGCTCTACAATTTTACGAGCAATCTTCTTAGTCTCTCCAATATTGGAATGATGATGGTCATAGCCATAGTGTTCAGCTCCTGGCAAACGACAAGAGTCACTCGTCGTAACAACCGTTACCTGATTACACCGGGCTACATCCATAATAGCAGGATATACATCTTGTACATCGGCCATCCACAAGTCAAGTGCACCAGTAGCCAAGACTAGTTCAGCACCAATCGCATTACTTAGTGGGATAACCCCTTCATAGCGATACATTTGAGCCAGTCCTGAACAGCAAATACCATAAAACTGAATGCCTTTAGCACCAGCAGCTTTAGCCTTTTCCTGCATTTCTGGTGTGCGCGCCATTTCAATAACAGCTGTAACGATGGTTGGCAAATGGCCATGAACGGCAATGTTAACATAGTCTTTCTTCAAGGCACCTACATTAACTTTGGATGTACGACGTGTACCTCGTCCAAACAAGGCATCTGTTGCAATATTAACAGCGACAACCCCTGTAAAAGTAAAAGCCAGACCACAGCGTAAAAACTGTTTCATATTACTCATCCAGTCGCCATCAGTTCCCACACAGGTTCGATGATAGGCATCAAAGACTTCATTATAGGCACTAATTGGTAAAATATCTAAATCCGCCCATACCTTGCGACGTTCTTCTGGAGCTAAGTACTTAATGGCCTTATACTCTTCTGGCATAGCCCGCGATAAATCATCTAATAAGACGTCAGCCACTTCTTCAGCTAATTGGTTAATAGTCTTTCCTTCCTGTGAAATTTCAAAAGCTGCTGCGGTCTGCCGAATACATTCTTCCCCTAAGATTGGCTGATCCAATTTACCTTGAGCTGCATATTTTAAGGATAAAAGAACTTCCCGTGCATGAGCTCCATGCTGTGCTACACCACCAGCTGCCTGTCGCACTAAATTACGAGCGACAATTAAATCTGCATCAGCTCCACAAATACCACGTGGACTCTTAGGCGTTACCTTACAAGGCCCCATATTACAAATACGGCAGCATACACCGCCTAGACCAAAGGTGCACTGTGGCTGTTGGGCATCGAAACGATCAAATACATTATCACAACCGATTTGTTCCATCCGTAAAATCAAATCACGCACAGCTGGATCTGGTGTTTCTTCTAAAACTCGCTGCTTAGACGGAAAGGTCTTACGATATTCAGCAACCGCCTTCATATAGTCATTTACTCCAGGATGACCATGAGTATAGCGAGGGTCATGTACATGGCCTGACCACTTATCATGGCTGGCAGCTAATTCTGTATCGGGTGCAGATAAGACCGGTTGGTCTGCCTTATCACCTCGTTCAAAATAAATCGTATGATCATCATGCTCATGTGTGTGTATATGCGTATGCTCATGATTCTGTTCATGCGTATGGTTGTGTTCGTGTTCTTTACTCATAGGTATGTCCTCTCTCTCGTACTTACGAAAATAGATAGATAATTTTAATTCCTATCTCTCTAGTATTATATCATAAGAATCTATAAAGCAAGTGCTTTAATCCACAAGTTAGCTAAATATCTTCCTACTTGTAGTATACTACACTAGCCCTCATGAATAGCTATCCCCCTTCACACAATATACAAGCTATAATAGCAAAAACGAATTGCCCCCTATTTACATAAGAAGAGACAATCCGCTTTTCTTGTAAAGGCTAAAGCACCTTCGCCTTAAGCAATTACGTTTATTCTATTTTAGTACATTTACCGATCCAATGCGTCCCATAGCATTATAAGCTAAGCGGACCAGCTGTAAGCGATTATTTTTAACCGCTTGGTCCTTATCCATAACCATAACGTCTTCAAAGAACTGATTAATCGTATCAACTAAAGTCCCTGGTAAAGCAACAACAGTCGCATAGTCACCCTTATCCATAGCTTCTTGGCTCTTCGCATCTACATCGGCCGCCTTAGCAAATAAAGCTTTTTCAGCATCCATACCTAACAAAGATTCATCAACCCCTGTATAAGCCACATCCTTAACTAGGTTATACATGCGGGTATAGGCCTGTACTAAGGATTCGTCTATGTATATAGCATTATCCAATAAAGCCTTAGCCAACATATCAGCTTCAACGATAGTAACCGACTTATTCGATAAAACTAATTCAATCACTTCATGTGGGTAGTCTTTATCAGAGAAGATATTCTTTAAGCGAAGTAAGAAGAAATTATGTACCTGATCTAACAACTCATCTTGCTTATCGGCTGGCACCTGTAGAAGTTCCATAGCCTTTTTCCAAATCGGCACAAGGCTAACATTCCAGCCTGTTGTTAATAAGATATTTAACACACCAATCGTCTGCCGACGTAAAGCATATGGATCTTGTGAACCAGTTGGAATCAAGCCGCGACTAAAGGTAGCTACGATATTATCAATCTTATCCGCCATACTCAACACCTTACCAGCCCTAGTCTGTGGCAAGATATCCCCAGCAAAACGTGGTAAATATTGTTCAAAAATGGCTTCTGCTACTTCCTTGCTTTCTCCGTCAAGCAGAGCATATTCCTTACCCATAACGCCTTGCAATTCAGTAAATTCCGTAACCATACCCGTTGTTAAGTCTGTCTTACATAAGAAAGCACTACGTTCTAAGGCAACCAATTCATCTTCAGATAGGTCACAAGCCTCTCCTAAAGCACGGCTCAAAACAGTTAAGCGTTCTGACTTATCTGCTAAATTACCTAAACCTTCCTGGAAAACAATCTTAGTCAAACCTTCATATCGATCAGCTAGAGATTTCTTACGATCTTCCTTGAAGAAAAATTCTGCATCATCAAGGCGTGCCCGCAAAACTCGTTCATTACCAGCCTGTACAGTTGCCAAGGAATGGTCATTGCCATTACGAACCGTTAAAAACATAGGCAACAACTTACCTTCTTTATCTCGCAATGGAAAATACCGTTGATGGTCTTTCATAGGTGTAATAATAGCTGCTTCTGGCAAATCCAAATAATGCGTATCAAAACTACCACATAAAGCTGTTGGATATTCAACTAGGTAGACAATCTCTTCTAACAAATCATCATCCCATACAATCGTCGCTTGTTTCTGACTAGCCAAAGCTTCTAGTTGGTCCTTAATCATCTGTCGACGCACATCCTGGTCAACAATAATATAATTATCTTTTAAGGCATCCACATACTTAGCTGGTTCTTCAATAGTAATCATCCGTGCGCCCAAGAAGCGATGGCCACGACTTACATTACCACTAGTTACACCAGCAAAAGTAACTGGCACAACGTCCTTCCCATATAAAGCCACCAACCAACGAACGGGACGAACAAAACGTTCATCTAAATCAGCCCAATGCATAGACTTAGGGAAACTTAATTTATGAATAATCTGAGGAAAAACATCAGCCAAAATCTTAGTCGCTGGTTCGCCAGCAGATACTGTTTCTGCATAAATATAGCCATCTTCAACAACTAAATCTTTTGGATCAATCCCTTTTCCACGAGCAAAACCAATAGCGGCCTTCGTTGGATTACCATCGGCATCAAAGCCAATCTTAGCGGATGGTCCTTTATGGCGTTCTGACATATCAGCTGACGATTCTTCCACGTCAGAAATTAATAAAGCCAACCGACGAGGGGTGCCTAATGTCTGCACCTGCCCAAAAGCTAGGCGCCGTTCTGTAAGTAGGCTTTGCCCTAGGTCTTTTAACTGACTAAGAACGGATGGCATAAAACCTGCTGGAATTTCTTCAGTACCAATTTCAAACAATACATCCTTAGCCATATTATTTATCTCCTTTCAATAATGGATAGCCTAACTCTTCACGTTGTTTTAAATAAGAATGTGCACAAATACGAGCCAAATTACGAACACGACCAATAAAAGCCGTTCGTTCACTAATACTAATAGCCCCACGAGAATCTAATAAATTAAAAGTATGAGAACATTTTAAGACATAGTCATAAGCTGGCAAGACATAACCTTCGTTACAAATACGAATGGCTTCTTTTTCATACATGTCAAATAATTTGAAAAGCATGTCTGTATCGGCTAATTCAAAATTATAAGTCGACTGTTCTACTTCATTAGCATGCCAAATATCACCATAAGTTACCTTGTCATTCCATTTAAGGTCATATACATTTTCTACGCCTTGAATATACATAGCCAAGCGTTCCAGACCGTACGTAATTTCAACAGATACAGGTTTGACGTCAACACTGCCTACCTGCTGGAAATAAGTAAACTGAGTGACTTCCATACCATCTAACCAAACTTCCCAACCAAGACCCCACGCACCAAGTGTGGGTGATTCCCAGTTATCTTCAACAAAACGAATATCATGGTCTTCGGCATGAATGCCCAACGTTGCCAAACTCTGTAAATATAATTCCTGAATGTTATCTGGTGATGGTTTAACAATAACCTGAAATTGATGGTGCTGAAATAAACGATTAGGGTTTTCCCCATAACGACCATCGGCTGGACGACGGGACGGTTCTACATAACATACAGCCCATGGTTCTGGTCCTAGCACCCGAAGGAAGGTAGCTGGATTCATTGTGCCAGCCCCTTTTTCTACATCATAAGGTTCTTGCAAGAGACATCCTTGCTTAGCCCAGAATTTTTGTAGATTTAATATAATCTCTTGGAACGTCATTGATTAAACCTCCATATAGTAAAAATAAAAAAGCCCCTGTAACAATAAAGTTACAGGGGCGAGTCATCTACTAACCCGCGGTTCCACCCTTATTGGCATAGCCCGCTTTCATGTATTTGTCTGGAACCTTTACTAACTGCTAAGCAGTGTTCCTGTTCCTGCTCCGTAGTGCCTTCAACTCTTGTGAGCTCCCACCAAACCTCACTCGCTGGACATAGTCTACTTGTCTACCTCATCACTAGCCTTATCATAGCAAGCAGAATAGGTTATGTCAACTAAGACTTTAGTCCCACAGCCCTATACCCATACTCTTCAAAAACCGCAAACTCTCTAAGGGTCGCTCTGCCACAGTATCTACATAAGCAAACAAAAGTTTTTCCAAAAGCTCCCACTGACTCTTACCAATAGCAAGCTGGCTGCCCTCTCTCCAATCATAGGTGAGGACGAATCCTAAAGCCTGTTTTAATTCAGTAGCAATCGACAAAAAGCTAATACGCCCTACTTCGTCCCAAAAAGCATCGGTCCCCTTACCTAGCCGATAATCCACAGGGCTAGGCATAAAACCAGCCAAACTGACTAATTGCCAGCCTAAAATAATCGTAGCTAGAGAAATAGATTTTCTCTGTATTTGCCTAGCATAGAGCAAAATCTTTTCATATAAGCTTCTATCCGCATTAGTATGGTAGAAAAAAGTCATTACCAACTCACCAGCTAAGGCTGTATAACAAATATTCTGTAAATTACCCTCTAAGGATTTTACAAGAGTCTGTCCAGAAATCTGTTGTAAATTATATAAGTCGTCATCAGCTGGCTGCACGGTAATAACCACTTGACTAAAAGGCTGCAAATACCCAGCAGCCTTCAAAGAATGCAAGCGCCTATGAGGCACAGAACAAGTAATAATACCAAGACTGGGTGTAATAAACGAATAGATAGTATAATTCTTGCGTTTTTTATGCCATAAAACAACAGCTGGCTGATTTTGTCCAGGTCCTCTTCTATTCGCCGTTTGACTCATTGGCCTCTTCCTTAGGCAAAGGTTTCGCCCGCAAGCGACTGATACGATAGCCTTGTACCTCCATAACTTCAAATTGATAGCCATGCGTATCAACCGTATCTCCGACTAGTGGCGTCCGTTCCAAAAGCCCAAATATATAACCACCAATTGTATCTTCATCGGCATCTTCCATATTAATGTGCATAGCATCTTCTACATCATCAATAAGGACTTTACCATCAAATTCAAAGGTTCCATTCGGATAAGTTATAATCGGTAGACTCGGGCTTTCATGTTCATCTTGAATATCCCCTACCAATTCTTCCACTATATCTTCTAGGCAAACGAGGCCAACCATCCCCCCATATTCATCAACAACAATAGCCTGATAAATACGACGAGACCGCATATACTGCAAAAGGACTGACAACTTCATAACTTCTGGCACAGTCAAAATATTACGGCGAATCAAACGCAAGGATTTACGTGCCTTATCTTCTTCTTCCATTAAGTCTTTAATATGGACTAAACCAATAATATGATCTTTATCTTCCACACATAGAGGATAGCGGGTATGACTCGTCGCCCGCACCGTCTTCATACTTTCATCATAAGAATCTTCCACATAAAGGCATTTTACATCTTGACGAGGTATCATGACTTCTTTAGCCATACGTTCCACAAAATCAAAGACGTTATCAATGAGTTCCCCTTCTACATGGGTTAACACCCCCTCTGAATGACTACGATTAACCATCATCCGAATTTCTTCCTCTGAATGAACTAAATCGACTTCTGTACGATAAGGCGCTCCTGTAGACCGTAAAAGCCAATTACCAATGCCATTAGCTAACCATATAAAAGGTGCTACTAGCTTATGGATTCCTATAATACAAGTAGTTGACAACACAATATAGCGTAAAGGGAAAGATAAACCCAAGGCCTTAGGAATAATTTCACCAAAAATTAAAACCAAAAGGCTAACCACTAGCAAAACAACAAAGTCAATCACCCAAGGTTCCCATGTGTGAATCCATATAAAAGGATGGGTTGACGCTAAAGCATGTACCAAAAAAGAGCCTGTATAAGCCAAAACCAAGGTCAAGAAAATAATCAAAAATTGAGCCGTATTAATAAAGATCCCAGGCTTTTTATAAAGTTTACTTAACTGTACCTTCTTTTTCTCACTTAAGGCATCCATTTCTTCTATATGTTCGGCTCTAAGACGAGCAAAGGAAAACTTGCCTAGTACCAATAAATTAATACAAAAAATACAAACAATAAGAATTCCCGCTAAGATGAGACCATCCATAAATGGCATACTTATCGTTCACCCCGCTTACTATAACCTAGTTCTGATAACACAGCTGACTTATTGCGCCAGTCTTTCTTCACTTTCACCCATATATCTAAATAGACTTTACCCGCTAAAAGGCGTTCAATATCCGCCCGTGCTTCTGCCCCAATCTGTCTAAGCATGGAACCTTTCTTACCAATAAGGATTCCCTTTTGTGAATCTCGTTCACAAAAGACCGTAGCCCGTACATAAGTTGTACCATCTTTACGGGTCTTCATCTCATCCACTTCTACCGCTATAGAGTGAGGTACCTCATCCTGTGTATGAAGAAGAACCTTTTCACGCACAATGTCCGATATAATCAGGCGTTCCGGCTGGTCTGTAATCATATCATCAGGGAAGTATTTAGGCCCTACTGGTAAGAACTTATCAATCTCAGCTACTACTTCGTCAATATTATCCTTTTGTTCTGCTGAAATAGGAATAATAGCTTTAAAAGAATATAGCTCTTTATAAGCAACAATCGTTTCTAAAAGTTGTTCCTTCTTTATCGTATCAATCTTATTGATAATCAAGAAGACAGGCACATGAACTTTCTTTAATTGTTCAATAATAAATAAATCGCCAGGCCCCTTCTTTTCATTAGCGGCCACTAAGAAAAGCACGGCTTCCACTTCTTTTAAAGAATCTGTAGCCGCCTGCACCATGTACTGACCTAACTTATGTTTAGGCTTATGAATACCCGGTGTATCCATGAATACAATCTGCTTCTTATCATCTGTATAAATACAGGTAATCCGATTCCGCGTGGTTTGTGCCTTATCTGACACAATAACAATCTTATCACCAATCAAGGCATTAATTAAGGTGGACTTGCCTACATTAGGCCGTCCTACAACGGCAACAAATCCTGATTTATAAGCTGGCGTATCTACATTATTCATTATACGGAGCATCCTCTCTTACATAGCCTAATCGGCCAAGTACAAATTCTTCTTCCTTACGCATTTCTTTTTTATCTTCTGGCGTCATGTGATCATAACCTAAAATATGAAGACAGCTATGAGCTGTCAAATAGGCAATCTCCCGTTCATAGGGATGACCGTATTCCTTAGCCTGTTCAGCAGCTCGTTCAAGGGAAATAACCATATCACCTAGGAGTTTGGCTTCTTCTGGATCTGAAGATTCCCCTTCGTTCAAGGCAAAAGATAAAACATCCGTTGGCCGGTCAATCTGTCGATACTGCTTATTAAGCCTATGAATCTGTTCATTATTACATAAAAGTACACTCATTTCGGCATCGTCAGGCAGGCCATAAACGATGCCGACTTCATTACAGACCTTCTGAATAATCTCTTCTACTTTTCCATCAGACTCTATGCCTCTATCATATTGAATGGCTACTTTCATTCTTTGTCTCTCCATTTATTATATTCTTCGTAAGCTTTTACAATCTTGCTTACTAAGTCATGACGCACTACATCTTTATCTGTAAAATACACACGATATATACCTGGTATGCCATTTAATACCTTCTCTGCTTCTTCTAGGCCTGATGGCACCTTGCCTGGCAAATCAATTTGCGTCTTATCCCCGTTAATAACCATTTTAGATTGATTACCCAAACGAGTTAAAAACATCTTCATCTGTTCCGGTGTTGTATTCTGCGCTTCATCTAATATAACAAAAGACCGTTCCAAAGTCCGCCCACGCATATAAGCTAGAGGGGCTACCTCAATAGTGCCTTTTAATAAAAGTCGCTGCACCTGGTCAGCTCCAATCATTTCATTTAGGGCATCATACAAAGGACGAAGATAAGGATCTACCTTCTCCTGTAAATCCCCTGGCAGATAACCTAATTTTTCTCCCGCTTCTACGGCTGGACGTGTCAAAATGATGCGGTCTACTTCGCGATTTTTTAAATAAAAAGCAGCTAAAGCCACGGATAAATAGGTCTTGCCAGTTCCAGCTGGTCCAATACCAAAAGTAATGGTATTACGGCGAATACTATCAACATACTCTTTCTGACCTTCTGTTTTTGGTGTAATCGCCTTACCACGTGTAGAAATAGCAATCGTATCCTCTACCATAGCATGAAGCAAATCAATTTTTTCCTCTTTAACAAAACGAGCCGTTAAACGTACCTGCTGAGCTGTAATACTATTACCTTCTTGCGCCAAGAAAACGAGGGCTTCCAAGGTCCGTTCTAATTCTTCTACATCTTTATCAGCGCCAGATAAAGTCAGGGTCGTACCTCCACGGCTAACCACTTGGCAAGGAAAGATAGACAATAATAATTTTAAAAATTGATCCTGCCGACCTAAAATAGGGGCAGCTAAATCATAAGTAGGAAAGGTAAATATTCGTTCGCTCATACGCGAACCTCCTTAGTAAATTTTCTAACGGCTTTGCCATCTAAATAATCACACAAATCGCCTTGCCATAAGTCATCTGCTTCCATTCGCGCTTCAATAGATTCTTGAATCCGCCACCAGCCCATAGACCAATTAGTAAACAAAGTGTTTTCTTCTGGTGCTCGACCAATCAAACGTTGTAACACAATCTTAGGCGATAAATAACGTAAAAAGGTAATGACTCGTTCAATATAAGCATCTGATGAAATAAGCTCTATCTCATGATTTTCATACCACTTAGCCATCTCTGTCCCTTTTACAATATATAAAGCATGAAGTTTCACTTGGTCAACAGATAAAGCCGACAAGACCCTAGCCCCTTCAATGACATCATCCATAGTGTCACCTGGAAGATTTAGTATCATATGCGTACATACAGAAAATCCATACGCCTTCGTCTTAAGAACCGCATCGATAAATTCAGCCAAGCCATGACCACGGTTAATTTTCTGTAAGGTCTTATAATTAACTGTTTGCAAGCCGTATTCTAAATAAATAGCAAGACCATACGCCTCTTGTATCTCTTTTAGTATAGCTAAATAAGTATCATTAATGCAATCAGGCCGCGTCGCAATCGCCAACCCAACGACTGAATCTAAGCAAGCTTCTTCCAAATAGGCCTTAAATTGCTTTGGTTCTAAGTAGGTATTACTAAAATTCTGAAAATAGGGAATAAACTTTTTAGCCTTATACTTAGGCCCAATATGAGCTATATTTTCTTTAATCTGCTGACCTACCGTCATAGACGCTGGTAAATTCTCATAACCAGCACCAATTTCACCACAAAAGGCACAGCCGCCATGGCCAATTTCTCCATCTCGATTAGGGCAAGTCACAGGTAAAGCTACAGGAATTTTATATACCTTTTCCCCATAACATTCTTTCATATAGACTGAATAGGGCCGGTAATGTTTTGGTTTTCTTGTATCACCCATTATATGTTGTCCTCCCTAAGGTCTGGCCTAATAAAAAGTGGCCTTCGTCCTAAACAATCCGCTACAAGTATATACCTTTTTTGCCTTATCTTTTCAGCCATAACATCCACTTGCTTGCTGCTATCTATCTTATCCTTCTTTATGGCTGACATCCTCGTCCTACTTTCGTTAGCCTTCTCTAATAAGACCAGCTCATCCTTTGGTAATATAGTATATAGGGCTTCAATTGTTTTGTCAGCCACGTCTATTTCCACATAATCCCGTCGAATACGCCGCCACTCTGTAAACTGATAGGTAGGAATATACTGTTTCACGAGATCTTCCTGTCGCCAGAAAACTTCGCTTTCTTTACGCTGATCCTCTTTAGGTACGGCCAGCCCTAATTGTTCATCTCGAATATGACCCTTAAAGGCTTGGGCTATGTCTAAGCGTAACAATTCAATAGCTGTACTATCTTGCTTACTCCTAAAGAAATTCATCAAAAAGACTAACCTATCTAAATCGCGCAGCTTTTTCTTATGTAACCCTTGATCTAACCAAGCCTTCGTCATCTCTTCAAAATAAGCAAAGGCACTCTGCCCCTTAGCTAATAACTGACCACCTACATAGAGAAAGGTGCGCCGATAACGTTCACTATTATAAAACTGTTCGAAAACATCTTCAAACTGTTTAAGAAAATGTACCTTTTCATAGGGCAACACATTAGTCTCTAGTATTTCATAAGGTGCCTTAGGATCCGCCTTATAAACAAAACCATCTGTATTTAAAATAGAAGCTCCCCTAAGGAGTTTTAGAAAACCAATCTGCAAGGCCTGCGGTTCTAAAGCAAACAAATCATCAAAAGACTGTCCAAACCGCTCATAGCCCTCTTCAGGAAGGCCAACAATCAAATCCATATGGACGTGCGTTCGCCCTGCCTTAATAATAGGACTTAAAACCCTTTTACAATGATCCCAATCATTCATACGATGTATCGCTTCTAAGGTGGCTGGATTGGTAGACTGTACACCTACTTCAATCTGCATACGCCCCTTAGGTGCTGTACTTAAGAGATCTACTTCTTCAGGCCCAATAAGCCCCCCTTCCATTTCTAGATGAAAGTTTGTCGTCTCACCGTAAGCCGCTATCCATTTCATTAACGGCAAATGATGATTCGGCGCACAATTAAAGGTACGGTCAACAAATTTAACTTGTGGCACCTTATGATCCACAAACCAAGCTAACTCCTTTAAAGTCCGTGCTTCATCAAAAAAACGAACCGTATTCTGATTACCAGATAGGCAATACCGACAATGAAACGGACACCCACGAGAGGATTCATAATAAATGATTCGATGCTCTAAATCAGCCATATCCTCTTCCGTATAAGGAAACGGAATGGTATTTAAATCCTTCACTTCAGCCAACTGATGAGAGCCCACAATCCGTCCATCTTCTCGCCCTAAAACGCCTGGTATACATAGACCTTGTAATGAAGCATGAGAGAGCAACTGTTTACTTAAGGCATAAAAGGCTTCTTCCCCTTCACCCTGTACAATATAATCTACATAATCACAGGCTTCTAATACAGATTCTGCCGTATAAGATACTTCAGGCCCACCAAAAATAATACGAATATCTGGATATACCGTCTTTATTAGCTGAGCCAAATGCTTAGTCATTTCAATATTCCAAATATAGCAGGCAAAACCAATCATACTAGGCTTATTACTGGTAATAGCTGACAAAATATCTAGTATTGGCTGATTAATAGTATATTCTTGAATTTCATAATTCATACCATGAGCAGATCCATAAGCCTTCAAATAGCGTAGGGCCAAGGATGAATGAATGAACTTCGAATTAAGGGTGGATAGAACAATCATAAATACGTAAATAAATCCTCTCTATATGGGAAAAGAAGCCCCGTAGGACTTCTTACCACAAACTTTTTAATATGAATAATAATAAAATAATAGCCAAGAAAGGCAAGGCGGCTACAAAAAATAAACTACCTAATAAAACAAGTACAGCTATACCAACGCCTGCTAAAGCAGCTAAACTTAATTTAGTTTTCCAAGATAAGGATTTCCACGTAATAATCTTTACATGAGGCAGGCCAAAAGAACTTTCATACGTTCTTTGCTCTGCTTCCTCTTGTTCCCGATTATAAGTGTCTTCGCGGCCATTCTCATCCAAGGTTACGCCCTTAAAATCACGCCGTTCTTCTTCTGTTAATACCTGCGTTCGTTTTGTATCTCTTTCATCCATACGGTTACCTCACATAGCCTTACTGGCTATCGTCGACTATTTGGATAATTCTTCTTTAAGCATTTGATTAACCATACCTGGGTTAGCTTTCCCCTTAGACGCTTTCATCACTTGGCCAACTAAGAAGCCAATCGCTTTGCCTTTACCACTCTTGAAATCCTCAACAGATTTTGGATTATCGGCAATAACTTGCTTAACCAAAGCTTCAATAGCACCTGTATCCGTAATTTGTACCAGGCCCTGTTCTTCTACAATCACATCTGGGTCCTTGCCAGTATCCCACATAGAAGCTAATACCTTCTTAGCAATCTTACCGGAAATTGTTCCTTTCGTAATTAAAGCCATCATCTTAGCTAATTGTTCTGGCTTAACTGGTGCGTCTTTAAAAGTGATATTAGCTTCATTTACCATCTTAGATAAGTCACCTAGCATCCAATTGGCTGCGCCCTTAGCATCTGCGCCAGCTTTTACTGTAGCATCTAAATAATCAGCCGTTTCCCGTAGGGCTGTCAAAATACGGCTATCTTCATTAGATAGTCCATATTCATCTTGGAAACGAGCCATCTTAGCATCTGGCAATTCTGGCAAAGTCTTACGTGCGTCTTCAATTTGTTCATCACTAATAGTCAGTGGCACTAAATCTGGTTCTGGGAAGTAACGATAGTCGTTTTCAGCCTCTTTCTTACGCATAGATAAGGTCATACCCTTACCATCATCCCAAGTCCGTGTTTCCTGTACGACCTGCCCACCGTCATCAACAAGTTCTGCTTGACGAAGAGCTTCGTATTCAACCCCTTTTTGCAAGGCCGATAAGGAGTTCATATTCTTAATTTCCGTCTTAGTACCTAACTTATCATCACCAACCAAACGGACAGAAATATTGGCATCACAGCGTAAACTACCTTCTTCCATACGTACGTCAGATACATCTAAGTACTTAAGGATAGACCGCAATTTTTCTACATAAGCCCGTGCTTCTTCACCAGATCGCATGTCTGGTTCCGATACAATTTCTAGCAAAGGCACACCTGTACGGTTATAGTCAACATTAGACGAATCTGATGTACTAATGGTACTACCGCTATGAACAAGCTTACCTGCATCTTCTTCCATATGAATACGAGTAATACGAATACGGCGAGTCTTACCGCCGACTTCAATATCCAAATATCCATTTAAGCAAATTGGTAAATCATACTGGGACGTCTGAAAATTCTTAGGCAAATCTGGGTAGTAATAATTCTTACGATCAAATTTATTAAAGCCTAAAATATCACAGTGCAAAGCCAAACCAACTTTAATAGCATAATCTAATACCTTTTTATTAAGGACTGGCAAACAACCTGGTAAGCCTAGGCAAACAGGACAAACATGTGTATTTTGGTCGCCCCCGAATTCTGTAGTACAACCACAGAAAATCTTAGATTTTGTCTTCAGCTCTGTATGTACTTCCAAGCCGACTACTGTTTCATATTTCATAGTTGTACCTCCCCTGTTGGTGCCACTTTATTACATTCTGGACGTGCTTGTTCAAACGTATAAGCCGCCTGCAAAATAGCTTCTTCTCCCATAGTTTTTCCCATAAGCTGCATACCAATTGGCATACCATTAGAAGCAAAACCGGCTGGAATACTAATAGCTGGAATACCAGCTAAGTTAACAGGTACCGTACAAATATCTTCTAAATACATAGATAATGGATCATTAATCTTTTCACCAAATTTAAAGGCTGTATTTGGTGCTACAGGTGCTAATAAAACATCCACATCTTCAAAAGCTCGATCAAATTCTTCTTTAATTAAACGACGAGCTTTCATAGCTTTCAAATAATAGGCATCATAATAACCAGCACTCAATACATAAGTACCAAGCAAGATACGCCGCTGTACTTCAGGTCCAAAACCAATTGTACGCGTCTTAGTTGACATTTCAACGAGATTGTCAGCTGGTACGCGAAGGCCATAGCTAACCCCATCATAACGAGCTAGATTTGAAGACGCTTCAGCTAGGGCAATAATATAATAAGCAGACAAAGCATATTTTGTCGTAGGTAGACTTACTTCCTTAATCGCTGCCCCTAAGGACCGATACGTTTCAATGGCTTCTTCCATGGCCTTGCGAACATCTTCATGTAAACCATCACCAAAATATTCCTTTGGTACGCCAATAGTCATACCCTTAACATCATTGACTAATGCTTTTGTATAATCTGGCCGCTGACCTGGAATCGATGTGGAATCATGGTCATCATGACCTGTAATGGCATTTAATACAAGCGCTGCGTCAGTTACATCGCGAGCTACTGGTCCAATTTGGTCTAAAGAAGACGCAAAGGCAATAAGCCCATAACGGGATACATTACCATAGGTAGGTTTTAAACCTACCACGCCACAGTAGGAACTTGGTTGACGAATAGATCCACCTGTATCAGAACCAAGAGCCCAAATAGCACTGCCACTGCTAACCGCTGCGGCACTACCACCGGAAGAGCCACCTGGTACATAGTCAGCACTCCATGGATTGGTCGTCTTAGCGAGAGCTGAATTTTCCGTAGAACCACCCATAGCAAACTCATCCATATTTACCTTACCAAGGCTAATGAAATCCTGTCCTTGTAAGGCTTCAATAACACTAGCATTATAAGGAGGAATAAAGTTTTCTAACATCTTAGACGCACATGTCGCAGGCTGTCCCTTAATACAAATATTATCCTTAACAGCCCCTGGAATGCCTGCTAACGGTGCAATAGCTTCGCCTTTTGCAATTTTAGCATCAACGGCCTCAGCCACCGCTAAGGCTTGTTCATGAGAATCAGACAAATACGCATGAACTTGTCCTTCTACAGCTTCCTTATGAGCAATAACTGCCTTGGTTAATTCAAGGGCAGACAGCTCTTTATTAACTAATTTCTGATGTAATTCATGAATGGTCACTTGTCTGCCTCCTACTCTTGTACCACACGAGGCACCTTAAAGTACCCATTATCTTCTTCTGGCGCATTGGACAAGGCCAATTCATGATCTAAGGATGGCACGACCTTATCTTCACGATACACATTGTACAAAGGCACAGCATGAGCCATTGGTTGTACATCAGTTAAATCCAATTCTTCCAATTGTTCTACATAAGTCAAAATATCACTTAAGGCTTTTTCTGTTTCAGCTAACTTTTCGTCAGGAATATGCAACCGTGACAAAAGAGCTATTTTTTGTATTTCTTCATGACTGATTTTCATCAATCCACATCCTTTCCATCGTGCTTATTATAACAAAGACTAACGCCATTTTTCCACTAATTCCATAAACTCTGCTTCATTTAAGACACGGATGCCTAACTCTTGCGCCTTTGTTAACTTGCTGCCACTATCTTCACCAGCAATAACAAGACTCGTCCTCTTACTAACAGAACCTGTTACTTTTGCTCCATGAGCAGCTAATAATTGACCGGCTTCTGTGCGCCCCATAGAGGATAACTTCCCCGTTAAAACAATGGTCTGTCCCGCTAATTCTTGCCCCAATGGTTCTTCTTTTTCTTCTACCATTAAGACGCCAGCCTCTTTAAGCCGAGCAAGCAAGGCCAAGTGATTGGCTTGTGCCAAATAAGCCACGACTGATTGTGCCATAGTCGGACCAATCTCATCAACAGCGGCTAAGTCATCAACGGTCATTGTTAAGAGCCTATCCATACTTCCTACATGACGAGCAATAGTCTCACCTGCTTTAGCTCCTATAAGGCGAATGCCTAAGGCAAAAAGCAATCGGCCTAAACCGGCTGTTTTAGAAAGAGTAATCGCTTTTATTAAATTACTGGCTGACTTCTTCCCCATTCGTTCTAGACTAGCAACATCTTCTGCCTTCAAACAATAAAGATCTGCTGCTGTTTCTATTTTCCCTTCTCGTAAAAGTAAGTCAACGATACTTGGACCTAGGCCATCAATATTCATGGCATTACGAGAAGCAAAATGAATAATGGCTTCTCGCTCAATAGCTGGGCAATGAGGATTAGAACAGCGAAGAGCCACTTCTCCTTCCTTACGCACTGTATCCCAACCACACACAGGGCATGTCTCTGGCAAGGTAAAGGGTTGTTCTTGACCCGTCCGTTTCTCTGGTAAAACCTTAATAATCTCTGGAATAATTTCCGCTGCCTTGTGGACTAGTACGTGGTCTCCAATACGAATATCTTTCTCATCAATAAAATCTTGATTATGAAGGGTGGCTCTAGATACACTAGTACCAGACACGAAAACAGGCTCTAATTCAGCCGTTGGTGTTAAAACACCAGTCCGTCCAATACTTACAGTAATATCCTTAACAATTGTTTCTTTTTCTTCTGGTGGATACTTATAGGCAATAGCCCAGCGTGGATCTTTTACAGTGGCCCCTAATTGGTCTTGGTCGGTAAAATCATTTACTTTAATAACCATACCATCTGTATCGTAAGGCAAATCATGACGCTTTTGCTCCCAATCGGCAATATGGGCGAGAACCTCTTCAAAAGTATGGCAAACCTTATAATGAGGATTTACATGAAAATGATAAGTGCCCAACTGCTTAAGCAGGGCTTCCTGCGAATCTATAGTCGACCCTTGCGTCGCCCCAATAGCATAAGCAAAAAAGTCTAAATTTCGATCAGCTGTTATGGCTGGATCTTGCTGGCGTAAGGATCCGGCTGCCGCATTACGAGGATTTACAAAACTAGGCAATCCGTCTTCATCCCGCTCGGCGTTAATTCGTTCAAAATCCTTATGCGGCATAAAAACTTCCCCACGAATTTCCATATAGGCCGGTGCCTTTTCTATATAAAGAGGCACCGTTTGAATCGTACGCACATTACCTGTTACGTCTTCGCCAACACGGCCATCACCACGAGTAACAGCCTGCACTAATACACCATTCTCATAGTGTAAATTAGCAGCCAAACCATCAATTTTTAATTCCACTACATAAACTGGTTCATGACCTAATTCCTTACATACCCGTTGGTGAAAGGCACGAACTTCTGCTTCATTAAAAACATCACTCAAACTAAGCATAGGCCGT
>SAMEA3663124__coassemble_230_pt1 | contig 20262 bp, 13 predicted proteins | sample SAMEA3663124__metabat2_low_PE_003 | metagenome-assembled genome bin SAMEA3663124 (sample SAMEA3663124) | pig gut metagenome | biome: pig gut; feature: pig-associated habitat; material: faeces | place: Denmark | collected 2012
CATACGTTGTCTTTATCTTAGTTGTACTTGTTTTTTTAGGCCTTTGCTATTGGCTCTTTAGAGATACACCAGAAACGGTGGAAACGCGGAAGAAGCAGGGCAAGAAGATAAAAGAAAAAATAAAAGAAGGGCGGCGGGTGAAAGCTAAAACTAAAGTATCTGCCAAGGGAGATACTTTGCCAAAGAAAAAGGAAAGCAAGAGTCCGTTACGTTTATTTTCACGTAAGAAAGAAACAAAACCGGCAGATACAAAAGAAACTTTGGCTAAGCAGAGCCTAGCTAAGGAACCAAGGAAAACAGAAGTAACGGAAGATACGCTGAAACAGGCCAAGGACTTAAAATCGGCTAGAGCCATGCTGGCACAAGCTTATGAAGAAGAACAAGCAGAAGAACGGCGTCGTAAGGATGAAAAACTAAAACATAAAGAATTAGAAGGAGCCGAAGATAATAGAGAATCGCTAGAAGCTACACAGATTATCCCTGATATGAAGGCAGCCGAAGAAGCTCGTCGTATTGAAAAAGAGGATACGCGTAAGAAGGAACCTCTTGTTCGTAAATTGACGCCAGATGCTAAGGTAGAAGAAGAAAAAACTCTTACTAAGGCACAATCCGAAACGACGTCTTCCCCAGTGGTAGATAAAGCTGATGCAGCAGAAGGGTTAGATGACTTAGAAAAACCAGTACAGTTAGAAATGACGCGGCGTATACCAGCAGTTACACCTGCTATGCTAGAAAAAGAAACGGCTGTACCAGATGCCACTATGGTTTTACCGACGATTAAACAGGCGGCTAGACCCGCTATTATAGCCAGTCCTAAGCCTGTTGATGCGGTGCTAACGACAAGTGATGATTTACCAGATTATGTGGCCCCAGCTATGACTAATTTTATGTCTGCCTTTGCCGGTATTAATAATACATCGAGACAATCGGTGGAAGAGATTACAGGGGCGGCTTTGGAAGCCTTAGGGCTTACGGATGTAAATGAAGTAAAAGCCTTGCTTGAAAATATTGTTATTCAGGAAGCGCTTTTATGTATGCAGAAGGCCTATGTGGCGACGCCGACGGATTGGATGCATGAAACAGCTATTGCCGCTTTTATTGATGTGGTGCAACAGCCAAAGTCTAGTACACCGTATTTAGTTGCTTTTGACGCGTTGCGTATTTTACCACGTTTGCATTTAGGCCATTTTCAAATTATGGCTATTGCCTTGTTACTGCAGTATTCTCGTAATTCTAATAACTACTCGATTGAGCATTTTAGGCATTATGTAAAAAAATACATTAAACCCTTTGTGTCACATATATCAGCGGATAAGGCCTTATACCAACAGTTGGATTACTTGCGATGCAGCGTGCAGGAATCTGAACAGGTAACCTTTAAGCAGATTATGGCAGGCTCCTATCCATTTATGTTCTCTTATAGAGGCTTTACGAAGGAAGAATTGAGTCGGGCCTTGAATGGAGAAAAATTGCCAGCAAAATTAGTGGTGAAAAGTTTGAATTCTTCTTTATATAAGTTGGCTGTTGTAGATGAAGGCTTGTTCCCTCGCTTCTTCCGTTTAGCTGGTATTTCTGATCGGGATACGCAGCAACAGTTGATTCGCTTAAGTAAGAGTCGTCCTGTTACTTTTGATGGCATGGAAAGTGATGAACTCTTAGAACACATTTCGCCTGTTCTGAGTGATTTAGCGGAATTGTATGATTCAACACCTATGTCTCATATGAGTTTGACTTTGTTAGGCTTATATTTAGGTCGTTTACATGTAAAGGTTATGATAGGGGAAGAATTCGATTTATCTACTTGGTTTTAATAAAATTACATAAAGTGTAAAGAAGCGTCTATATCTTCTCTCAGGAGCTGGTTACCTTCGGTAAAGGCTCCCTGCGAGAAATATAGACGCTTTTTTTAGCCTAGCATGATTATGGTTTGGGGGCTTTGGTCCATGCATCATAGAATTCCCTTGTGCATCTCTCGAGTTTAGGTCTAAGGAAAGGTCACTTGAGAGCTTTGTAAGGGACATAATTATATTGGACATAAGCATATAGACCTTGTTTGCTCTTTATATTTTTTCTTGATTAGTGTATGATATTAATATATTTTAGAAAATAGATAGATAAAATAGATAATAAACAAATCATGTCGCTAAGGCGGAGAAATGAGGATGTTATGGATACGGATAGGGCAGGAAAGACGCAAGGAAGTTCGGCTGCTAGTAAGTTAGGCTTTTGGAGCATTGTTCTGTTAGGCATTAATTCGATTATTGGGCCAGCTATTTTTCTATTGCCTGGCAAAATTTATGCCTTAGACGGCACTATGAGTATTGTAGCCGTTTTATTCGATATGTTCTTAGCTATGGCGATTGCCCTTTGTTATGCAGAAGCATCGGGTATGTTTAAGCGAGATGGAGGCCCCTATTTATACACAAAATATTCCTTAGGCGAGTTTGCTGGCTTTGAAGTGGGGACAGTAAAGTGGTTTATTATGAGTATCGTGTGGGGGACTAATGCTGTTGGGTTTGCTACAGCTTTGGGAACGGTTGTACCTAGTTTATCGGATCCGACGAGTATCAGTGTCGTATCGACCTGCCTTATTATTGGTATGGCGCTGTTAAATATTGGCGGTGTCAGTGAATTAAAGGTATTGGATAATATAACGACAATTGGTAAGTTAGTGCCCTTAGCCTTATTTATTTTGGTAGGTTTATTCTTCATGAAAGGGGTTAATTTTCAGCCTCTTTTACCAGAACGAGTGTTTAGTGGGAATAACTTTTCTGCTGCCGCTGTTTTATTTTTCTTTGCCTTTACCGGCTTTGAAGCCTTAGCTATTAGTGCTAAGGATATGAAAAATCCAGAAAAGAACTTGCCGGGAGCGACAATTGTATCCGTTCTTGTTATATCGGCGGTGTATTTGCTTAGTGTCTGTGTTTGTATTGGTATTTTAGGACCGCGATTGGCCTATCAGGTGGCACCTTTGCAGGAAGCATTTCATTCATCTTTAGGGCTTATAGGCAAATACTTTATTGTAGCAGGTACCTTGATTGCTACCTTTGGGGCGACCTTAGCGGCGTCTTTTTATTCGCCTAGAGAATGTATATCCATTGCGGAAGACGGTATGTTGCCTAAGGCCTTATCTAAAAATTCTCGTTTTGGTACGCCGGCTTTGGCTATTTGCTGTAGTGCGGCTATCGCGTCTGTTGTTACTTGGGGCGGCGACTTTACTCGCTTAGCTACGATTTGTGCGATTGCTAAGTTTAGTGAGTATATACCTACTTGTTTATGTATTCCTATTTACCGTATAAAGTGGGCACAGAAGGCAAGGGCTTTTAAGATTCCTTTTGGATGGCTCATTCCAGCCTTGGCTATTGTTGCTAGTTTGTGGTTGATTACGCAGAGTTCGTGGCATGAAATTGCTTGGGGCTTTTCACCTTTGCTCATTGTACTACCTTTGTATTTTCCTTACCTAATTCGTAAGGAAGAGGTTCGTTTGGAACGGCGGCGAGAAGAACATAGGCGGTGTAAAAAAATGAAAAAGTAAAAAGCTTGTACAGTATCCCGATGGCTTGGGCTAGTTGCTGTTAGGTGCTTTATCAAGATAGATTTTGTAAGGAAGTTTATAGTTGATAGCATGGAGGGAACGTAGTATGGGTAAGAAACATGAAGAAAAAGAGGCTTTGGTAGGTCAGGTAGAAGTTAAGGCTATGCAAGATGTAGATGCTAAGAAAAAGAGTAAGAAAGTAGATAAAAAGGGAAAGAAAAAAGATAAGGAGAAGGACAGTAAGGAAGAATCTGTTATAGAACCAATTAAAGATAAAAAACAGGTAGATCCCTTAATTGCTAGACCTTATAAGAAGATAGACATTGATGCCTATCGGGCTAAAGAAGGGAAAAAGATTGATTTAACGAAGTATGCAACAACGTGTGATGTAAAGATAGATAAGGATAAGACTAAGACCGAATATATGCTGGGCTTGCAGGCTCGCTTGCAGGATTTGCAGGAACGCTTGTATGCTGAAAATGAATATGGCTTAATTGTTGTATTACAAGGCATGGATGCAGCAGGGAAAGATGGTACGGTTAAGCATGTGTTCTCCTCTATGAATCCGGCTGGCATTAATGTAAGTTCTTTTAAACAGCCATCCGTAGAAGAAAAAGACCATGATTATTTGTGGCGTATTAATAAGAATTTGCCTGGTCGTGGGGAAATTGGCATCTTTAATCGGTCTCAATATGAAGATGTGCTAGTGACTCGCGTACATGATCTTGTGGATAAGGGTAACTTACCTAAAAAATTAGTCAAAAAAGATATTTGGCAAGAACGGTATGAACAAATTAATAATTGGGAAACCTATTTAAACCAAAATGGTTTTCCTATGGTTAAGATTTTCTTGCACTTATCAAAAGAAGAGCAACGCAAGCGTTTGGTTGAACGGATTATTGAAAAAGAAAAGAATTGGAAATTTAGTGTCAGCGATGTAAATGAACGTCAGTATTGGAATGAATATCAGCATTGCTATGAAGATTTGTTGGCGCATACGTCTACGGAGTTATCCCCTTGGTATATTGTGCCAGCTGATAATAAATGGTATACGCGGTATGTGGTGGCTAATATTGTGTATCAGGCCTTGAAAAAGATTAATCCGAAGATGCCTAAGTTGTCTAAGGATATGGAAGAACGCTTGAAGATGTTTAAAAAGTTGATTATGGAGCATTCTGATGAAACGTTGATGCAAATAGAAAAACAGATTGAGCAAGAATCGTCTGCAAGCAAATAATCTATTTGCTTGGTAAACGGATAAAAGCATCTATATATTCTCTCGGGAGCTGGTTACCTGCGGTAAAGGCTCCCTACGAGAAATATAGATGCTTTTTTGTTTATCAGGATAAGCGTATAAGATTATTTGTGACGCAGTCAAGTTCTAGCACAGCCTGTTAGGAGAGTGAAGAGAAGCTCTTTTTGTGGTTTAAAAGGCGTATTCTTCAAGGGCTTCTAGGTCTAGTATTTCAATGGTTTTTCCCTTGAAGCGGATGATGTCTTCGTCTTGGAGACGGCTTAGTTCGCGGCTAAGGGAGGTGCGGGAGACGTTAAGGACATCGGCCATTTCTTGACGGTTATGAGGTAGGTGCAGGGTTAGGTTGTGCTGGCGCTTATACATGTCGATAAGGTAGGCAAAGATTTTTTCCCGCATACCCTTTAAGGTGAGGTAATGAACTTTTTTGGTTAGGAGGAGGGCTTTTTCTGACATGTCATGTAATAAGTTAGTTAAGAGCTGTTTCTGACACATTTCACAGCCTGGTAAGGATTCGGTAAAGGAGCCGAGCGGTAGAAAAAGTACTTTAGCAGGTTTGGTTGTTTCAATCGTTGCTGGCCATAGGGGATGAGAGGTGAAAAGTAAGGCTTCGCCAAACATGGAGGAAGGTGTTAGTTTAGTCATAATGGAGCGCTGGCCCATGACGTTTTCACGAGTTAGGTTGGCTTCACCTTCTAGTAGGACGCCAATGCCTTCCATAGGTTCGCCGGAGATAGCAATAAAACTATTTTTTTTGTAGCATTCAATAAAAGGATGAGCTGTGCTCAAAAAAGAATCAATTTGACCTTGAGCCATACCTTGAAAGAGGGGGCAGGCTGCTAGAATCGGGGTGTAAGCAGAAATTGAGTTCATAGTGTATTCGTTCTCCTTTGTGTACGTTGTTTCTATATAGTTTTATCTTCTTGGTTATAAAACAAAGAATTAGCTCTAATAGATAATGTATTGTTTCATCTTGCTATAGTGATTTTCATCTTTGCTAGTAAATTTATCCTATGAAAGGGTTTAACTGTATATCATTCTCATAATTAGAGTATAAACGAAAAAAATCTTTCTGTTGTTGCTAAGGCTACGAATTTTATTTTTTGAATTCACTATACTAAGCTCATAAGTTAAGAAAAATGTATTGCATCTTACTTTTTATTTAAGTAGCGGCCATGTGAGGCCTAGTGTATGTGTATCGGGATGTCCCGGTTAGGAGGAACTTATGAGTATGTTTTGTTTCCAATGCGAACAAACAGCAAATCCAAAAGGATGTACAGTAAAAGGTGTTTGTGGTAAAGAAGCTAACGTTGCTAACAAACAGGATGAATTGACAGCGGCTTTAGTTGGTTTAGCTCGTGCTTGCAACGCTAAGGGTGCTACACCAGAAGCTATTCGTTTGTTGAAAAAAGGTTTGTTCATGTGTGTAACAAACGTTAACTTCAGCCAAGTACGTGTTCAGGACATGGTTGATCAAGTAGAAAAAGTTCGTCAGAGCATTGATCCTAGTGCTGTTGATTTCGATTGGACGGCTTTGTGGGTAGGTGATGAAGATATCATTTCTTTACGTTCTACTTTATTATTAGGTATGCGTGGCATGGCTGCTTATGCATGGCATGCAACCGTTCTTGGTTATAACGACCCAGAAGTGGACGCTTGGTTTGTAAAAGGCCTTGTTGAATTCGCTAAAGATCATAGCGCTGAAGAATGGTTAGATTTGTTAATGGAATTTGGCCAGATTAACTTAAAATGTATGGCTATCTTGGATAAGGCTAATACAGAAACGTATGGCACACCAGAACCAACAACTGTTTCTTTGACAGTACAACCTGGTCCGTTCATCGTCGTGACTGGTCATGACCTTCATGATTTGAAGATGTTGTTAGAACAGACTGAAGGCAAAGGCGTAGATATTTATACGCATGGTGAAATGCTTCCTTGTCATGCTTACCCTGAATTGAAGAAATATAAACACTTAAAGGGTAATTTTGGTACAGCTTGGCAGAACCAGCAGAAAGAATTTGATAATGTACCAGGTGCTTTCTTATTCACAACAAACTGCTTGATGCCACCAAAGGCTAGCTACAAGGGCAATGTATTCACAACGGATATGGTTGGTTTTGATGATGTAGCACATGTACCAACAAAAGAAGACGGCACAAAAGATTTCACAGCTGTTATTAATAAGGCTATTGAATTAGGTGGCTATAAAGAAGCACAGGAATTCACTGGTATTAACGGTGGTCATGAAGTAACAACTGGTTTTGGCCGTGGCACAGTACTTGGTGTAGCTGATAAAGTTATCGATGCAGTAAAACAAGGCGCTATTAAACATTTCTTCTTAGTTGGCGGTTGTGATGGTGCAAAAGTAGGCCGTAATTACTATACAGAATTTGTTAAACAGACACCAAAAGATACGGTTGTATTAACACTTGCTTGTGGTAAATATCGTTTTAACGACCTTAATATTGGCGAAATTGGTGGTTTGCCTCGTATCATGGATATGGGTCAGTGTAATGATGCTTACTCCGCTATTCAGGTAGCCATTGCTTTGGCTGGTGCTTTTGAATGTGGTGTTAATGACTTACCATTGACTTTGGTATTGTCCTGGTATGAACAGAAGGCTGTTTGCATCTTGTTGACCTTGTTAGCTTTAGGTATTAAGAATATCTATATTGGACCATCTTTGCCTAAGTTCTTCTCTTCTAATGTATTGAATATTTTGGTTGATAAATTCCAGTTACATCCAATTACAACACCAGAAGAAGACTTAAAAGCTATCTTGGGTTAATCTAAGATACATACTCGATTTACATACGCTATAAGACAGCGTATACTCTCTCTCAAACACTCAAATGTAAACTCTTACTCATAAAAATACCTTGAAAAAAGCTGATAGCTGCCGTGTTATAATAAAGATATAACATAGTGGCATCAGCTTTTTTTATTGCAGAAAGGGAGACTAGCTATGATTAGTATCTTTGATGTAATTGGTCCCGTTATGATTGGACCGTCTAGTTCACATACGGCAGGCGCTGCCAGACTAGGCAAAATGGCGCGGGCTATTTTTGGAGAACCTATTACTAAGGCGGTTATGACCTTGTATGGATCTTTTGCTAAGACCTATAAGGGGCATGGTACAGATAAGGCCTTGGTAGGTGGCTTGTTAGGCTTTGATGCAGATGATGCGCGTCTTAAAGATTCATTTGCTGAAGCCAATAAGAAGAAAATGGATATATTTTTCTTAGAGTCCTCAGAAGATATGGGGCATCCCAACGTAGTTAAGTTTGATTTATATAATGGGGATGACTCACATAAGACAATTGTGGGCCGGTCGCTTGGGGGTGGACTCATTATGATTACGGAAATTGATGGTTTCCCAGTTGAAGTAACTGGTGAGGATTACGCTATTATGTCTCTTCATAATGATCAGCCTGGCGTTGTTGCCGGTGTTAGTGGCCTTTTGGGAGAAGAAAATATCAATATTTCTTCTATGCGGGTGTTCCGCAAACGGCGCCATTCCGATGCGGTTATGATGGTGTCTACAGATGGACCTATTGACCAAGCAACCTTACAGAAGATTGAAGCTGTGCCGGGCGTTAAACGCGTCATGTATTTTGAACCCGTTTAATAGGGACGGTTCAATTTGCTATAGCGTAATATAGGAATATTGTGAATAGAGGATAGGTTTTGCATGCTGAAATGGAGGCGTGTATAGATATGGATTATTCATACGAAACAATAGAAGACATTCTTAGATTGTGCCAAGAAGAAAAATTAACATTTGATCAAGTGGTGCTGCGTAATGAAATGAATCAGTTTGAACGAACAGAAGAGGACGTTTTGGCTGAAATTGACCGACGCTTAGATGTATTTGAAGAATCGGTTAAGGAAGGGTTAGCTATTGATAGTCATACACCTAGTGGTATGTCAGGCAAGCAGGCTAAGCAGCTGGAAGCCCATGTGCCACTCTTACTTGGTAAGCTAGCTTATAAGGCAATGACTTATTCTATTGCTGTTAATGAAGCTAATGCCAAGATGTCCCGTATTGTGGCTTGTCCAACAGCTGGCTCCTGTGGGATTTTACCAGGGACCTTGCTAGCCTTGGCAGAAGAACGAGAATTAAGTCGCGATGCCTTGCGTAAGGCTTTCTTGATTGCGGCTGGTATCGGGGCGGTTGTTACGGAACGAGCTTGTGTAGCTGGTGCGGTTGGCGGTTGTCAGGCAGAAGTTGGTACAGCAGCGGCCATGACAGCTGGGGCGGTTGTTGGTCTTTTAGGCGGCAATGAACGGCAGATTGCCCAAGCGGTAGCGCTTTGCTTTAAAAATTTATTAGGCCTTGTATGTGACCCAGTAGCTGGCCTTGTAGAAGTGCCTTGTGTTAAGCGTAATGGTTTTTACTCAGTTCATGCTATAACAGCGGCAGAAATGGCCTTAGCAGGAATTAAGAGTCAGATACCAGCAGATGAAGTTATTGAAGCTATGAATCGCATAGGACGTTCCTTGCCGGCAGCTTTACGGGAAACTAGTGATGGCGGGTTAGCTACGACAGTAACAGGTAAGGCTATTGCAGAACATGTACGCAATTTATAGGATAAATATGCTATAATGACGTAGTATGTCTATTTATTATTGATTTTAGGAAGGAGACCGCTTATGAGCCAGATATTTAATCGCACGCTATTGGCTAAGGGCGGTCGCCGTATTTTGGAGACTTTAGAAGCGGCAGGCAAAGAAGCCTATCTTGTCGGTGGCGCTGTTAGAGATTTGTTGCTTCATAAAGAGCCTCATGATTTTGATATTGTAACCAGTGCCAGACCAGAAGAGGTCATAGAGATTATGGAAAAAGCTGGTTATAAGACTACCAATCTGGTGGGGAAGACCTTTGGTATTGTTGTAGTTGCTGTACCAGAAGGACATTATGAAGTGGCCACCTTTCGGTCTGAAGTCTACGGTGCCGATAGTCATCGACCAGCCAAGGTTACCTATGCAGATAGTTTGGAAGAAGATGTAGAGCGGCGAGATTTCACCATTAATGCCATGGCTATGGATATAAATGGACAGATTTATGACTATGTAGAAGGTCAGCGGGATATTAAAAAGCGTCGCTTGCGGACCGTGGGGGCTCCTGCACGCCGCTTTCAAGAAGATGCGCTGCGTCTCTTTCGGGCTTGCCGTTTTGTCGGTCAGCTAGATTTTATGCCAGATAAGAGCTTACTAAAAGCTATGCCAGAAGCCTTTTATCGGGTTAGCGGCTTATCTTTGGAACGGGTTCGTGAGGAATTAGATAAATTATTGCTAGCACCGAGTGCACCTAAGGGGCTAGACGTTTTGGTTCAGTCAGGACTAGCGGCTTGTTCTTGTAGAATAACAGAGAATGGGCAGGCTATAGAAGTGCCTATTCTGCCCGAATTATCGCATTTAGTAAATTTGCCCCAGCATGCAGCCTTTCATCGTTTTGATGGTTGGTATCATACCTTGGCTGTAGTTGATAATACGCCGGCAGATTTATTATTACGATGGGCGGCTTTACTGCATGATGTAGGTAAGGGGATGCCAGATGTCCGCGGCTTTCATAAGGGACATATTACAGATTATGGTCACGATGAAGTGGGTGCCGATATAGCAGCAGAGATAGTAAAGCGGCTGCGTTATCCTAAAGCCTTTGCTGATAGGGTTAGTTGGTTAGTTCGCAACCATATGCATTTTGTTTATTTTTTAAGGGAACCTAAAGCTAACGCCTTAAAGTGGGTGCGTAAGGAAGCCCGGTCAGGTCTTTTTCGCCGCAGTGAAGATTTGGCAGAAGCCTTTAAGCAGCAAGCTTATATATGTGCCGCTGATGCCTTAGGTACTGGTTATGGTGATGAGCGATCAGTAGCAGCTATGCAGGGGATGGGACAGTACTTACAGGCTTTGGCTCGGTCTGTGCCCATTCATACGAGAGACTTGGCGTATCCAAAGGAATTGCCTCAAGTATGTGGCAAGGATACGGGGCGTATATTACAGAATTTATTGCTTCGCGTGCAAAATGGACAATTAGAGAATACAAGTGAGGCCCTTATGGCGGCTGCTAAGAAACATAGGGAACGGCTGGAGAAAAAGAAAAATATAGCACAGGTAAAGGAAGACTAGCGTGAAATCATTACGTCAAACACGAAATGAACTGAATAGAATGATGAAATGGCCTAAAGGGCTATTTCTAGTTATGGCGGGAATTTTGGTTTTAACGCTATTTTTCCGACAAATTATTAATTACCATGCCATGGAGACGCGCAATCTAAGTCAGGTAGAAAGTGACCGCACTTTACAATCGCCGCGAGGTACTATTTATGACCGCAATCATCGGCCGTTGGCTATGAGTGTATTGGTACAGTCTCTTTATGCGGATCCTTATATGTTGAATCAACCGCCAGCTAAAATAGCTGATGAGATAGCCCCTTATGTTAATCTGCCTAAGGATAAGATTATTGCCAAATTACAGGAAGATACGGGCTTTGTATGGATTGACCGCATGATGGATCCAGATAAATCTAAAGCCGTAGAAGCGGTGATTAAGAAGAATAAGATTGAAGGCCTTAATTTTGTAGAAGAAAGTCGTCGTTTTTATCCGAATGGGTCCTTGCTAGCTCAAGTATTAGGCTTTGTTGGTACGGATGATAAGGGCCTGGATGGTCTTGAAAAAGAACTAGATGATGAAATTCGGGGCGATACAACGAAAGAGTTAGTGGCGACGGACCTTAAGGGGAACGCTATCTTTGGATCGGTTATGTCTCAATTTCTGCCAGACAAGGAACGGACCGCTACCTTAACCATTGATACGACAGTGCAATTTATAGCCGAACGGGCTTTAGACCAAGCCATGAAGGAAACTCATGCGAGTGGAGCCAGCATTATTATTATGGATCCGAAAACAGGTGAAATTTTAGCTATGGCTAATCGGCCGACTTATAATCCGAATGATTATTCGAAGGGGACAGAGGCTGACTTTAAAAACCGGGCTGTCACCAATATTTATGAACCGGGGTCAACCTTTAAGCCGATTATTGCATCGGCAGCTCTAGCGTCTGGTAAGTGGTCCTTGGATAAGGTCTTTCATGATACGGGGGCTGTGGTAGCTAATGGACATGCCATTCAGAACTGGAATGACCAAGGTTATGGCGATGTTAAGCTTTTAGATATTTTAAAATATTCTATTAATACAGGGATGGCTCATATTGGTTTGACGACGGGGCCAGAAATTCTTTTGAAATATATTAAGGCCTTTGGCTTTGGCCAGAAGACGGGTATTGATTTGCCAGGAGAAGGTGCAGGTATCCTCTTTAATCTAAATGATATGAGTGATATTGATACGGCGACTATGTCTATTGGACAGGGGATTGCTGTTACACCTCTACAGATGGTTCAGGCCTTTGGCGCTTTGGCTAATGGTGGCGTTATGATGCGGCCACATATTATTAAAGAAATAGATAATCCGGACGGTACAGTTTATAAGAAGACTGAGGAAGTAAAAGCAGGCGAGCCAATTTCACCAGAAGTAGACAAGGAAATTGTTAGCATCTTAGAAAAAGAAGTATCTGAAGGCGGTGGGAATAAAGCACATGTAGAAGGATATCAGTTTGCTGGTAAAACAGGGACAGCGCAGAAGCTAAATACAGAAAATGGCGGTTATTATGCAGGTCGTTATATTGCGTCCTTTATTGGTTTTGGACCCTTGCCGAATCCAAAGTTTGTGGCGCTAATTGTTATTGATGATCCAGAAGGAACCTTCTATGGTGGACAAATTGCAGCTCCAGTCTTTAAAAATATTATGTCACAGTTGGTACGTTATTATCAGATTTCCCCAACTGTAGCCGATAAGGAAGATGGTAAGACAAAGCCGGCTAGGGTTTTGCCATCTGTATCTAAAAATGATAGCGGTGATGTAATGATACCTGACTTCAATGGTTGGAGTCTTGGGCAAGTAAAGAATTGGTTAGGTCAGGCTGGTTTATCCTTTGTTCCCGAAGGGGACGGTTATGCAGTGTCACAAAATGTGTCTAGTGGTAGTTTTGTGCCAACAGGTACGGCTATCCAAGTAGAATTTGCCCAGTAAGTATAGTTGTAGGTACAAGTAATAAGTTCATATAGTGAAAAATGTCTATAGCCTTTTAAGGGAAACGAGTGTTAGCTCATTTTCTAAGGGCTATTTTCTAAGGGCTTAGGCGTTTTTTGTCTTTATAAAGGATATATACAATCCAGAGTTTAGTTTTTACATTTGTTCTTGATGACTTTTGAAGAGATTCTCTCGTACAAGCCGTTTGTTTTGTCAAGTTCAAATTCTTTCGAGAAATTAAAATGGAAGCGATTAGGCTTTAGATAAGCTAGTAAAAGAGAATAGGTGAGAATTATTGACAGATATAAGCTCACTTATTATTATATAAATATGAATACATGTTCATATAATCCTAAAATGAATTTCAATAAGAATCAATTAGAAATAATTAGAAGAAGGCGTGCTTTTATAAGATTCTTTTAGACGATTAAGTAAATTTATAAGAATGACAAAATGATAGGAGAGAAGGGATAGCATGGAGCGTATATATGAATTAAAAGATTTGACTTGTCCAAATTGCTCGGCTAAAATTGAGCACCTTATTCGGCAAATGAAGGGAACGCGAGGGGCTAATTATTCCTTGGCTACACAACAGTTAACGATTGATTCTACTATTGCCGATTCGGATATATTAAGAGAACGCTTGCAGACTATTTGCGATGCCGTTGAAAAGGGCGTAACGGTTCGTCTCTATAAACGTCCTAGTAAACACGAAGAGAAGGAAAACGCTTTAGGTAATATATATCAGCTGGTTAGTATTGGTGTAGGGGCCGTTGCTTTAGGGCTCGTAGAATTTACTTCAGTTATTAGTAGTTCTTGGCTAGCTTTATGGCTTTTACTTTTTGCCTATATCTTTTTAGGTTGGCAGGTTCTCTGGACAGCTTTTAGAAATTGTCTACGTGGGCAGATTTTTGATGAAAATTTTTTGATGGCTGTAGCAACATTAGGGGCAGCTGCTATTGGAGAATTACCAGAAGCTGTCGGCGTTATGCTTTTTTATCAGGTGGGGGAAGCCTTTGAAGAACGGGCAACGAAACGGAGCCGACAGGCGGTTATGGAAGCCATTGATATGCGACCAGATCAGGTGCGGTGTTTTAGTAATGGACAAGTGAGTTTAATGGCACCAGAAGATGTAAAAGTTGGTGCCTTAGTTGAGGTGCGTGTTGGTGACCGAATTCCTTTAGATGGCGTTGTTGTAGAAGGTCAGTCTCGTATTGATACAGCACCAGTTACAGGGGAACCGGTACCAGTAGCTGTAGAGAAGGGGAGTCAAGTTATATCTGGTTGCGTTAATGAAGCTGGTCGGCTGGTTATTAAGGTAGAAAAGGCCTTAGAAGATTCGATGGTTAGCCGTATATTGGATGCAGTTGAACAGGCGGCGGCTAATAAACCGACTATGGATCGCTTTATTACACGTTTTGCCCGCATTTATACGCCTATTGTGGTAGGTTTAGCTGCTTTTGTTGCGGTGGTGCCGTCTCTTGTTTTCCCAACTCATGATTGGTGGTATTGGATCTATACGGCCTTAACCTTTCTAGTTGTTAGTTGTCCTTGTGCTATTGTTATTAGTGTGCCTTTGTCCTTCTTTGCGGGCATTGGTGCTGGTTCTAAGCAGGGCATATTGTTTAAAGGCGGTTTGTCTATAGAAGCGATGAAGGCTATTAAGGCTTTGGCTTTAGATAAGACGGGAACAGTAACAACAGGCAATTTTGCGGTGCAGACGATACAGTATGTGCCTCCTTTTGATGAGCTGATGTTGATAAAATATGCGGCAGCTCTTGAGGTTCAGTCCAGTCATCCTATTGCACAAAGCATTGTTAGTTATGCAACGCAAAAGGGCTTATTTATTTCTGGAGTAAAGGCCTTGCAAGAATTATCAGGGCGGGGCTTGACTGGCCAAGTTGATGGGCATGATGTAGCCGTAGGTAACCGTAAACTGATGCAGTATTTACAAGTGGTTGGCTATCCACAAGAAGAACCAGCTTATGGCAGCGAAGTCATTGTGGCGGTGGATAATAGGTATGCAGGCCAAATCATTATTGCTGATGCTTTAAAAGAGGATACGATAGCTGGTGTAAAAGCCCTTCGCAAGCAAGGGTTAGAAACGGTTATGCTTACAGGTGATGCCTGGGCTAATGCTAACTATATGGCGGATAAGGCTGGTATTAATACGGTGCGGGCTGAACTTTTGCCGACGGATAAGGTGGGAGAAATGGCAGCAATTCGCCGTGAATTTGGGCCGGTTATGTTTGTTGGCGATGGGATTAATGATGCACCCGTTTTGGCTGGGGCCGATGTAGGCGGAGCCATGGGAAGTGGTGCCGATGCGGCTATTGAAGCCGCTGATGTCGTTTATATGCGGTCGAGCATAGCTTCTGTCGCCCAGTCTTTCCGTATTGCCCGAGCAACGATGAAGATTGCTTGGCAAAATGTTATTTTTGCTATTGCTGTTAAAGTGATCATTATGATTATGGGCTTGGCTGGTTTTGCTAATATGTGGTTAGCTGTTTTTGGAGATACGGGTGTAACCATATTATGTGTAGCTAATGCCATTCGGATTTTTTATAAAAAAATATAAAGCCATGGCTTTTTGGTCAGATATCGTGAAAATACGTTCTTAGTCATCGGCGCTAGGAACGTATTTTTTATGAAATGGGTTAGGGGCTAGGGTATAACAATATCTTTGATAAAACTTAGTCATAAATGCCTTTTGCATAGAAGAAAAGTACTGCTATAATGTATAAGTAAGTGTTACTTTGTAATAGAAACGGATAAGAAAAAAGAAAGAGGCGCCTATGATTCGATTGGACGGTAAGCCCGTAGTTGAGGCACATCAAAAAAAGTTAACAGCTTGGTTGGATACAATGAAGAACCAAGGCTTGAATATACAGATGGGCATATTGCTGGTTGGTAATGACCGATCGGCTCAAATGTATTTGTCTTTTATGGAAAAGAAGGCGAAGCAGGCAGGCTTAGGTGTCGTAAAGGTACAGTTGCCAGAGACGGCGACGCAAAAAGAGGTGGAAGAGGCCATAGAAACTATGAATCAAGATGATAGTATTTATGGTGTTTTACCCCTAATGCCTATGCCTAAACAAATTGACGAGGCGGCTGCTATTGCCTGCTTACGCCCTGACAAGGACCTAGATGGGTTAACAACGACAAATGTAGGTCTTGTTAGCAGTGGTAAGGGTGGGTTTGCCCCTTGTACGCCACGGGCTTGTTTAGCTATATTAGATTATTACAAAATTCCCCTAGATGGTAAGCATGTAGTAGTCGTTGGGCGGAGCCCTGTCGTTGGGCGGCCGGTAGCGCTTATGGCGTTGGCTCGTAATGCAACGGTAACGATTTGCCATTCCCATACGACGAATATGAAAGAGCTTTTACTTGACGCTGATGTCGTTATTGCGGCTGTAGGCAAGGCACATTTAATTGATGGCACCATGATTAAGCCTGGTGCTGTAGTTATTGATGTGGGTATTAATGAATTGGACGGTAAGACTGTAGGCGATGTGGATTATGAATCCGTAGCGCAAGTAGCGTGGGCTCTTACCCCCGTGCCAGGTGGCGTAGGTACTGTTACAACGACGATGATGTTAGAGGGGGTGTATGACGCGTATCATGCACGAAATGTCGATAGCACAGAGCATTGTTGATATTGCCATTCAGACTATGGAAGCTAATGGAGGCCATGTTATTCATGCCGTTCAATTACAATTAGGCCTTATGTCTGGAGTTGAGCCGGATTCGCTTTTGTTTTGTTTTGATATTGTGACCAAGGGGACACTGGCACAAGGGGCTAAGTTAGAAATTGAGACTATTCCCATAAAGGGACGCTGTCTTGATTGCGACCAAGAGTTTGGTGTGGAAGATTATAAATTTGTCTGCCCTAAGTGCGGTAGTCATTTCATACAGACCATTAGCGGCCGAGAGCTTAAGGTAGCAACGATAGATATGGATTAAGCATATTGATTAGGATAAGCATAAGGAGTCATACAAACGATGGAAGTTAAAGTTATGACAGATGTAATGGCTAAGAATGATGCCATTTCTGATTCGTTAAAAAAAGAATTTAAGACAAAGGGTATTTTTGTATGTAACTTGATGGGGTCGCCAGGAGCAGGTAAGACTACCTTGTTGGAAACGACCTTAAAAGAATTGTCTAAAAAGTTTTCTGTAGCTGTTATTGAAGGCGATTTATATACAACACGAGATGCGGAACGTATTCATGCGACAGGTGTACCAGTACTTCAGATTAATACGGTGGGCGGTTGCCATTTAGATGCCCAAATGATTCAAGATGCCCTAGGGGAATTACCTATGGATTCCTTGGATGTCATTATTGTTGAAAATGTAGGCAATTTGGTATGCCCAGCCGAATTTAATATTGGTGAAGCCATGAAGATTACCGTTTTATCGGTCACAGAAGGGGAAGACAAACCTATAAAATACCCTTTAATCTTTAAAGAATCGAAAGGCATTGTGTTAAATAAAATTGATTTATTGCCTTATGTACCATTTAATAAGGAAAAAGCCTTAGAAGATATTCATAATTTGAATCCAACAGCTAATGTATTTGAAGTTAGCTGTACGAGCCGAGAAGGCATTGATACGTGGCTGTCATGGCTAACAAAAGAAATTGAAAAGGTAAAAGAAAACGCATGAAAATGACCAAATGGAGTGTTAAATTAACGATAGCGGCTTTGCTAACCTATGGCTTATGGACGGTCTATCCTGTATCGGCACAGACGATGAATCAGGGAGAGAATGTGGTGATGACAGAGCCGGATGAGTCCAAGGTGGCTGCTTGGCAGAAATCGGTATCTGCAGTGGCTGAACAAATAAAAGAAAATCAGCCTGTGCAGGTTGTACGTAAGGATTCTGCTATAGATATAGCTAAGAAAAGTCAGCCTATGGTAGATAGTATGGACTATGCAAAAGAATCGATGGGACGGACCTTAAGTCCTATGACGCGCTTGGCTCATATGCCAAGTTGGTACGAAACGCGCCTCTTGGTGGCTCGTTTATCAACACGGTGGAATGCAGTAAAGGAAGAAAACAAAAAAGAAGCCGAATTGAAAGCTGTAGGTACAACATTTACAGCAAGCCATCTACAGCCATTAACGATGGCGGATTTGGGCCTAGATGGACAAAGTGTCGCAGCTGTTGAGACCCAAGGGCGAGATGATGTGTTAAAGCGTTTATCAGGATATCCTTTTAAGCAAGTATTGACTAAGGCGGGGAGCTATACTATTTACGTAGGGCCAGTTAAGGGAGCCGTGCCGGCGATTGATGAGCAGGGGCTTATTTATAGTTTTAAGGCCAATGCTGTTACCAATATTCACGTAGGTTTAGATGCGATTAAGCAGGATCAGACTTTGCGGGCTGAATCTCAGTCTATTTTGTATGGCTTTCAAGATACAAGAGATGTCTTGAAAGATATTCAAGAGCTTACTGATAAGTTAGAGGCACAGGCTGATGAAGAAGATGTAACGCCTAGTGAACTTGCCAAGCAAAAAGCAGCCATTATAGCCGCTAGAGCTGGTTTGGACGCAGATAGTGATACAACAGATACCAATACGGAAATAGAAGAAAAAGACATTCCTGCTGAAAAAGAGGCCACTGTATCTACGGCAGTGAAGATGGCAGATGCAGAATTGTTAGCTTTAGCTGATAAAATGAATGCGTCCTTAGACGTTAAAAAAGTATTAACTCCGTCTACTCCAGCAGTGACCAAAAAGACAGCTGCTGCCAATAAAATAGGGATAGAAAAAGTAAAGAAGACCCAAAAGTTAGAGGGAAAGGCAACAGCTAGAGGAAAAGAGACCTCTTTTGGCGATGCGCAGGCGGCTAAAAAAGCGGCTGCAGAAGCCGAAAAAGCACGTAAAGAAGCTCTTTTGCAGTATATCATTGGGCAGTCAACCAATCGGGGCATTCATGTAGGCAGCGAACGTGGTGAAATGCTCTTTGTTTATGGGGCGCCACAAGCGATGTGGCAAAATAATGACAATGGTTCTTTATTGTTCTTATATAGTACTTATACGCCACAGGAATTAGCAGAAGCCCAGCGGTTGTATAATGATACGAAAATTGGGCAAAAATTATCTAAGAAAGATAATGGATTCTTAGTGTTTACTATTTACCGGAATAAAATTGTAACCATTAACATGATTGATGCTCAGGTATGGTCTCGTTTTATGGTGCCAGATGTGTCCTTACATGCTTATATACCAGGCATCTTGACAGCGGATGATTTTAAGTTATGTGGCTATCGTTTGGGCAAGACTTTTACAGGTAATCCGAATCAGTCTTGGACGGAAAAAGGAAAGTTTGATGGCTTTGACTTTATAGGTTATAACAATGTGGTTATTGGTTATGATGATAGTCATCAGATTCGACGAGTTATGCTTACACGGAGTACGGCTGTTACACCGCGAGGTGTAACTATGGGCGATTCTAAGTATTTGTTATTGTATCTTTATGGTGAACCAACGCGTATAGTGGATGATGGAAAGTCAGAAATCATGGAATATGCGGCACCTAATAAAGAGCCTCAATATTTAGCTTTTACAATAGGTAAAAGTGATGGTTTCATTAGTGGGGTGGAACTTCGGGATACGCCTGTAAAAAAATCTGAAAAATAATTAAAAAAAGTACTTGTCATGGTCTGCCTCTTATGATATTATAAGCAAGTAACAACGAGATGTTATAAGAAAGACCTTGACAAGGGCTTGGTGTTTTTGATAAAATATCTTCGTTGCAGATGCTGGCGTAGCTCAAATGGTAGAGCAGCTGACTTGTAATCAGCAGGTTGTGGGTTCAATTCCTATCGCCAGCTCCAATTTTTTGTGGAGGGATTCCCGAGCGGCCAAAGGGAGCAGACTGTAAATCTGCCGTCTTCGACTTCGAAGGTTCGAATCCTTCTCCCTCCACCAATATCGCGGGGTGGAGCAGTTGGTAGCTCGTCGGGCTCATAACCCGAAGGTCGCAGGTTCAAGTCCTGTCCCCGCAACCATTTTTTTATATGATGGATAATCCTTGCTGGTGTAGCTCAGTCGGCAGAGCGTATCCTTGGTAAGGATAAGGTCACCGGTTCAATCCCGGTCACTAGCTCCAATATATGGCGGTATAGCTCAGTTGGCTAGAGCAATCGGTTCATACCCGATGTGTCCGCGGTTCAAATCCGTGTACCGCCACCAATATACCTCGTAGGAGGTCTTTTTTTTTACAAAAAATAAAATTTTGAGACAATTCTTTTCATTCTTAGCATAAATATATTATAATAGGGGTAATGAACTAGAATTGGTTCTCTTTATTAAAGGAGGCTATTACTAATGGCTAAAGAAAAATTTGAACGTACAAAACCACATGTTAACATTGGTA
>SAMEA3663124__coassemble_236_pt1 | contig 19951 bp, 21 predicted proteins | sample SAMEA3663124__metabat2_low_PE_003 | metagenome-assembled genome bin SAMEA3663124 (sample SAMEA3663124) | pig gut metagenome | biome: pig gut; feature: pig-associated habitat; material: faeces | place: Denmark | collected 2012
GAGCATTATACCACACAAAAATATATCCGCCTAGCCCTAAAAAGAAAAAATATGGCGGAGAAGGAGAGATTTGAACTCTCGCGCCAGCATTCACTGACCTACCGCATTTCGAGTGCGGACCCTTCAGCCACTTGGGTACTTCTCCACATATAAAGAAAACACTAGAAAACAATCAACTATGAATGCGCTTCCGTATTCTCTCTTTTCTTAGTCTTACGTGCTTGACGACGCTCTTTAAAGAAATCTTTCATAATCTGACTACATTCATCCGCTAATACGCCAGCTCGAATCTCTGGTTCATGATTTAACTGTGGATGAGTCAATACATTAAATAAAGACTCTACTGCACCGCCCTTATAATCGCTGCTACCATAAACAAGACGATCAATCCGACTATTCATAATAGCACCCGCGCACATTGGACACGGCTCTATGGTAACATAAAGTGTACAGCCGGTCAACCGCCAACGAGCAAGCAATTGACAAGCCTCACGAATAACTAGCATTTCGGCATGAGCTGTCGCATCCTTATCAAGCTCTCTACGATTATGATGACGAGAGATAATTTTTCCCTTGTGCACAAGTACAGCGCCTATAGGAATCTCTCCTTCAGCATAAGCCTGCTTTGCCTCCTCTAAGGCCTCTCTCATATACGCTTCATCTGTCATCGTCTCATTCCTATCCATCACATAAAAAACTACCAGAGACTATTCATTTCACCATAATCTCTGGTAGTTTTGTTAAAAATAGTAACAAAGATAAGCCTAGCTCTTACTTATGGTATCAGCTTATACTGCACATTCTTAAATAAGCTTACCACAAATAAACTAACACAAAATATCCGCTTATCCATTAAACCCCATAATCACCTAAGGAGAAATTTTCATGTCCATAAGCCAAAGCTACCACTTCCACTTCAGCAAGCATACCTGCAGGTAATTCTTTAACAGCGACACAACTACGAGCCGGTTTACCAACAAAATACTGGCCATAAATCTTATTGAAAGCTTCAAAATCTGACATGTTAGCTAAGAAGCAAGTTGTCTTAACAACCTTATGTACATCTGCACCCGCTTCCGTTAAAATAGCATCAATATTTTGCATAATCTGCTGGGTCTGTTCTTCAATAGTAGTACCAGCCTTACCTGTTGCTGGATCAATTCCAATTTGACCAGATAAGTAAATAATCCCGTTTGTCTGAATCGCTTGTGAATAAGGACCTAATGCCTTCGGCGCTTTATCTGTATGAATAACTTTCATAATGTGCCTCCTTATATAACAGAAATCTCTCTTTTTTTATTATATACTATTTTTGATAAATACATAACACTTACTACTTATATTATGCAACAAAATCAATAAATTTATATTTCCATACTACAAGTAAAACGGAGGTTCCTCTCATGGCAATAAGCAACTTATACAAAACAAGCTTTTCTATCCCTACTCTAGGCCTTCTACATGCCTTCAGCAACGGTCTAGCCTTAACAGGGCTTGCCTTTCCCAGCCAGCTAGATAAAAACAAAGACTATGATACCTACACGAGTATAGCCTACCAAGACCTGCCTGTATTCGCAAGCACCTACCACTGGTTAGTCACCTATGCCAAAGGCTTAGAACCCCAATTCTTACCACCTCTTGATTACTCTTCTGGTACAGCTTTTCGTAAAGCTGTTTGGTCAGCTCTATTAGCTATTCCTTATGGACAGACTCGCACCTATGGGCAATTAGCCCAGCAAGTGTACGGGCAAACGCCCAAAGGATTCATGGCACGTGCCATTGGTAGTGCAGTGGGACATAACCCGATTGCCATTATTATCCCTTGTCACCGCATTATCGGTGCAGACCATTCATTAACAGGTTATACTGGTGGCATCACTATTAAGCGTCAGCTTCTTGCGCTCGAAGGAAGTTATCCTTTTTCAAAATAAGCAATTTTCTATTTAAAGCTACTTAAAGCTGCTAATCATAGAATTAAATATAGGTGTAAAGTAGCCGCGTTCTGTATCAGAAGTTACAAACACATACATAGTCGGCTGCGGTGCCGTTATAATGCCTGCCATTTTAACAAAGAAAGGCATTTCAAAGCCATTTACATTCGCAATGACACGAGTACCACAAGTAATTGTTTGATAAGCCGTATTTGGCACAACAACAACAGGTTCCAAATCAATTAACTGCACCTTAGCTTGGATCTGATTACCTGGGCGACTTTCCATACGAGCAATGGCTTGATTAATCGTATCTTGCAATTTAGGCATCTGGTCATTCATAAAAGCCGTCATAAATTTCAACTGCATCTGATTAATACCCTGTGGCTGCTGTTTAAAATTCTTAATTTCTTTTGACTTAGCGAACAAAGAAGCATGTACTGGCATACCTGGCGCCATCATCGGAAAGGCTGGCAACTGAAAAGCAAATACACTAGCTGTATTATAACCAGTAGCCGTCTTACCCGTTAATTCATAATAATCATATTTTGTACCAAATTGACCAATCAAATCTTTCATGAAAGCCGCCCCATTCATTGGGCCCATGAAATGGCGATTATGGAACTGACCTTGTTTATGACCTACCCGATTCGCATGGTCTTTGTGATACTTATAAGCCCCCATATGTTTCTTGTGGTGCTTTTGCTGATCCGCTGGTGCTTTTACATTTAATAGTTGCTTACCATCAATCTTTTCCACTGGTCCTACTGGTCCTAATGGTCCCATACCTGGTATTGGTTCAATACGATTCAACTGTTCTGAATGGCCTGCCTTATCCGATGGTGCTTGTGTATGAATTAATGTTTTTCCATTAATCTTTTCCACTGGTCCCACGGGGCCTAGGCCTTTTGGAAAATGGTGCTTAACTTCTTTACCATCTTTTTTCTGAGCTTCCTGCGCATAGCGATCAGCACTAATCATAGCTGAATCTTTTAAATACTGTCCAGTTGCCGTTTTAGAAAAGTTCGTTAAAATAACACCTGCTGGCACCTGCATAGTACCACCAACAACAGTCGCTGTATTACCTTCTGTCGTTGCTATCTGATTAACAATAATTGGTGTTGTCACTGTATTCACTGATGCCGCTTGTGCAGGCACACTCAAGCCCATAGTTACTGCTGTTGCTGCCATAACAGCCATTGTCTTCCACGATTTCATATATCTAGTTACCTCCACTCTTATTGAATACCCCATGCTGTTTTTACCACATTATACCAGTAAGCATAGTCATGTTGATTTGTATCAACAACTGTAATCACACGCCCTGTATTGGTCTGTTGTTGTAAAACAATAAGAGCTACTGGCGAATATAAACCATCTTTAATCTTCGTCACACGCACTGTACTAATATAGACAGGCCCTACATTCGACTGCACTTCTTTAGATGGGCTATATTCACTAATATCATAAGAAACATCTTTGCCCATGGCATCATAATACTTACTAAGTAAATCTTGCTGTTCCTTCATGGATTGAGGATCATAAGTCGCACTACGCTGTAAAAAGCTGCCAACTAAGCCGTCGCTAATTCGATTAAAGGTGTCCAACTGTTTTTGTAGCTCTTTAGCATTCGTTGCGCCACCAATATCTTTTGGCTGCCCTGTTGCCGATGTATCTTTTAAGGTATAGACCATAGCTGTTGTATGGCCTTCATTTGTAACGCCCTGCAATTGATAAATATTTAACGTATCTATTACTTTTTGTGCCTTATCGACGCCAGCAATCGCATTTTTTACCTGCTGTGCCGTTAAACTTGGAGTGACTTGCATTTGTGCTGTTGATAAACTCTTATTAACACTTTCACGAATACGCTTCATCAAATCAACCGTTCCCTGTGGGGTTTCTACCTGTTCTGCATTAAAAACGGTAATGCCTGTAGGCATATTCACTGTCTGATTACCTGCTGTCGTTACCGAATCAGCCCATACCGGTGTAGCCAATACACAGGCAGCCGCTGCGGTTACCAAGCCTTTACGCAAACTCTGTAGTTTCATAGTCTTCCTCCTAACACTCTTCTCTTATAAAGAAAACAAGCCCTATGTTATAATACATTTCGTAACTACCTACTAGATTCTATATTCTTATAATTAATTCCTACTAATTTATAAGTCTCATTGCCGGTTACTATAAACTGACTATATTAATATTTCATGAAGAACTATCCGTAGTTAGTCGTCTCTCCACCTTGGATTTTCAATTTATATACTGTACAAAGGCTGTCTTTTCACTATATTTCTTTCTTGAAAACGAACAGTTTTATTGTATCTAATCTACATTAATTTTTCTTAAACAAATCAACTAAAAGAGGTTATCCTATGAACACCATTCAATTTATCCGTCTAACCCGTCCACGAACCCTAGCCGCCAGCCTAGGTCCCGTTATCTTAGGATCTGCTTTTGGGGCCAGCCAATTTCCCCTCGCACAAAATATAGCCTTATCTTTCCTTTATACCTTGGCCATCCTCACCTGTGTTATGTGTGCCCAAATTGCTGCCAATATATGGAATGAATATTTTGACTACAAATCCGGTCTTGACTTAAAACAAGCTGCGGGCAACAGCGGTTCTATTGTTCGTGACGGACTATCCCCCGCCTTAATAAAAAAATTGGGTCTATACGTTTCTATTATCCCCCTCATCATTGGCTTCTTCCTATCAGCAGCCATCACTTGGTGGTACCTGCCTATAGGCGCCTTTTGTATTCTGATTAGCATTATTTATTCAGCTGGTCCCTATCCCCTGTCTAGAACGCCCTTTGGCGAACTGGCTTCCGGTCTTGCTATGGGCTTCGCCATTGTATGCATTACCATCTACGCTTGGGCTGGCATCTTAACCGCAACCTACCTTATCCCTGCTATTCCTTCCATGCTACTGGTAGGCGCTATTATGACAACAAATAATCTAAGAGACTATGCAAATGACCTTGCTCATGGTCGACACACCTTAGTCATATTGCTTGGTGAAAGCAAAGGGCTGTGCTTCCTAGGCAGCCTCTTTATCTTCTCCTGTTTATGGCTTAGTGCCTTTATTGCCCTTGCTCACCTATCCCTATGGACTCTACTTGCCTGGATAAGCTTACTACCTGCTTATAAGTCCATTCATATTCTTAACCAATACGCTGACAGTCTAATGATGAATCAAGCCATGAAATTCACATCCATAGCGACCATGCTCTATCATATTCTATTCGCCATAGGTTTACTGCTTGGCCTTTAATATTTGTCTACTCATATTAAACTTTTTTACATTTGCGCTTTACACGATAAAGCAAACCTGTTATACTGTAAAAAATCAAATAACTCATTATCAAGAGTGATTGAGGGACGGGCCCTATGAAATCCAGCAACCATACGATGGTGCTAATTCCCGCGGTGTGTAGCCGGCAGATAATAAAAAAAGCGACGCACGCAGGGCGCCGCTTTTTTTATTTTTCTATTATTTTGAAGGAGGACACATATGAAAAAACTCTGGTTAGCAGCTTGCACCGCTATTTTAGGTGCCGCCTTATTAGTAGCTGGTTGTGGCAACAGCAGCTCCGGTTCATCTGGCGATAAAGTATTAAAAGTAGGAGCTACTGCTGTACCCCATGCAGAAATCTTACAACAAGTAAAACCTATCTTAGCTAAGGAAGGTATTAAATTAGATATTGTTGAATTTAGCGACTATGTTCAACCTAACCAAGCCTTAGCTGATAAAGATTTAGATGCTAATTTCTTCCAGCACAAACCATACTTAGATGAATTTAACAAGACGCATGGTACAGACTTAGTCATTGCTGGTAAGGTTCACATCGAACCAATGGGCATCTATTCTAAATCCATTAAAAACATTAAAGATGTGCCTAACGGCGCTAAAGTAGCCATTCCTAACGACCCAACTAACGGGGGGCGCGCTCTTCTATTGTTGCAAAAAGCTGGCTTAATTACTCTTAAACCAGGCACAGGTACCAATGCAACAAAAGCAGATATTGCTAGTAATCCAAAGAATTTACAAATTATCGAATTGGATGCACCACAATTGCCTCGTAGCCTAGACGATGCTGCCTTAGCTATTATCAATACAAACTATGCCTTGCAGGCTGGTTTAAATCCAACTAAGGACGCTTTAGTTATTGAAGATAAAAGTTCACCATACGCTAACGTAGTTGTTGTTCGTAATGGCGAACAAAACAATCCGGAAATTAAAAAGTTAATTGAAGCTTTGAATTCTCCACAAATTAAACAATTTATTGAAGAACATTATAAAGGGGCTATTGTACCAGCCTTCTAAAGAAAAAGGAGTTGTCTAAAAAGACAGCTCCTTTATTTTATATACCTATATAACTATTACAACTACGCCTTCTCGCGCTAGTATGTATTTTTTGCAGCAAGTATTAGCCACAAATAAAGTATTTCATTTATTATGAATCGACTCTACTCTTTATCTAAAAGAAAGACAGTTGTTCCCCTGCCCCCTTCGCCTCCTGCTTACGCCGCTGTTCATCCGTCAAAAAAGCATCCGATTTCACACCAATTTGAGATAATAAATCAGGCAGAGAGTCAACTGCTTCTTTTTTAGCCGCATCAATAGCAATACGAGCGCACGTCTCCGCATCATCTAAGGCATAATGATGTTTAAATTCTATGCCCAAATAAGCTCCCACCGTATTAAGCTTATGATTAGCAAGATCCGGCCATACCTTACGAGATATTTTAACAGTACAAGCATAGGTTAACTCTGGCCAATCCAAATGATAATACGATAAGGTCGAGCGCAAGACGCCTATATCAAAGCGCGCATTATGAGCCAAAACTATACGTCCTTTTAAATAGTTTTCATAAATAGACGGCCATAATTTATCAAAGGTTGGTTTATCCGCCACTTCTTTTGGTTGTATACCATGGATGGCTGTACACCCCGCATCAAACTGCATAAAGGGTGGATGAATCAAACTATAACCCTTCTTTACAATATCCCCGTCCTTAACTACAACCGCAGCCAAAGAAATGGCACTATTAGGATACTTATTGGCCGTTTCAAAATCTATCGCTACAAAATCTAACATATATACCTCAATTCTCTTATATCAAAAGCATTCTTTTTACTAGGAACAAGCGCCTTATCTTTACACAGGTGCTTTCTTCCTATCCATGAGCTTTCAGCTGGATACCTATATAACTAAGGTCCACCTTTTCATTCATCTCAGCTAATTTATTATACTATTCTATCTTGACTTTATAAATTCCTTTATGCAACAATAAACTGATAAGAAAAGGAGAGGATGTCATGTCAGATAATCGACTTATTGTCGCTCTTGATGTACATTGCATGGACGACATGAAACAAATAGTAAACACACTCGGTTCTAGTGTATCTTTTTATAAAGTAGGCATGGAACTTTTCTATGCTGCTGGCGAACAAACTGTCACCTACTTACAAAAAGCTGGCAAATCTGTATTCTTAGATTTAAAATTACACGATATTCCTAATACAGTAGCCCAAGGCGTACGCTCATTAACTCGCCTAGGTGCCAATCTAATTACCATACATGGTCAAGGTGGTCCTGTTATGATGCAAGCCGCTGCTGATGCCGCTCGTGACGAAGCCGCTAAGCTTGGCATCGACCGCCCCAAATTATTAGCTATTACTGTATTAACTAGCTTCGATGATAGTTCTTGGACCTCAATTGGCGGTCAGCTACCTATCCAGGATCAGGTGGTACGCCTAGCTAAACTAGCTAAGGCTAACCATATTGATGGTGTTGTCGCCTCGCCTTTAGAAGCTAAGGCCATAAAGGACGCATGCGGCTCCGATTTTCTCATTGTAACCCCTGGCATACGTCCGTCATTCGCTGCAACGAATGACCAAAAGCGAATTGCCTCACCAGCCAGTGCACTTGCTGACGGTGCTAAAAAGTTAGTTATCGGCCGTCCTATTACTAAGGCTGCTGATCCTATAGATGCTGTTCAACGTATTATTAAAGAAATGGAGTCTGTTCAACTATGATGAAAGAAGAGGAAGTTAAACAATTATTACTTGATACCAAGGCTATCCTTGAAGGTCATTTTCTATTAACATCTGGCTTACATAGCCCTATGTATGTAGAAAAATTCAATGTTTTGCAACATCCTAAATACACAGAAAAACTATGTCAAGAACTAGCAGAACGATTTAAAGATCAGAAGGTAGAACTAGTCATCGGCCCTATGACTGGTGGTATCTTACTTGCTCACGAAGTAGGCAAGGCACTGGGTACACGAGCTATCTTTACTGAACGTGAAAAAGGCGTTATGACCCTTCGCCGTGGATTCCGTATCGAACCAGGTACACGCGTGCTTATTGTCGAAGATATTGTAACAACTGGTGGCTCTGTTCGTGAAGTCGTAAACGTAGTAAAACAAAGCGGTGGCGAAATTGTTGGTGTCGGCTTACTCGTTGACCGTAGCGGTGGCAAAGCTGAATTCGGCATTCCAAAAGACAAGGTACAAGCCTTATTGCACTTAACCGTCCCTACCTATCAGCCAGATGACTGCCCTCTTTGCAAAGAAGGCGTACCTATGACTGAACGAGGCAGTAAACACATTAAATAATAAACCAATATAATAAAAAGGACACAGCCTAGGCTGTGTCCTTTTTATTATATTGGTTACCTAATTATTATTTTGCTGCGCTATGACCCAAGTCTTTCTGCATAACTTGTTGTGCATGTTTTTCAAAGAACTGAAGAGCAACTTCTGGGAACAATGCATAAGACAATACGTCTTCTTCACTGAAACCAACAAATCCTTTTGCTTCCAAATCTTTACGATAAGCTTCCATACCTTCTGGTTTGATAGCATCAACAGGACGGCAAGTAATTGGTTTTTCGTCGCCAACAACTTTCTTCTGTACTTCAGGATCAACTTTTGCAGGTAAACGACCATATTTACCAAGAATCAAGTCTTTAACTTCCTGAGGAGCCATCTGGTAACGATCCATACCATTAGCTTTGAAGTTTACGTTCATCATAGCCATAGTACCAACGATTTGGCTAGTCGGTGTTACCAATGGAGGATAACCTAATTCTTTACGTACGCGAGGCATTTCTTCCATTACATCGAAGAATTTATCAGCCATACCCATTTCTTTCAACTGGTTCTGCGTGTTGGACAACATACCACCAGGAATCTGGTATTTACGAACTTCTGGCAATACCTGAGAAGCCGCTTTAATACCAAATTCATTTTCAATTTCAGAACGAACACCACGGAAGTATTCAGCTAATTCACGCAATTTATCTCCGTCAAGACCTGTATCATATTCAGTGCCTTTGAAGATTTCAACCATAGTTTCTGTAGCTGGTTGAGAACTTGCATGACCGAATGGACTAAGTGCTGTATCAATAATATCAACACCAGCTTCTACGGCTTTCAAATAAGTAGCACTAGCTAAACCGCAAGTGAAATGGCTGTGTAAATCGATAGGAATATCTGGACCCATAGCTTTCTTCAAGTCTTGTACCAAGTTGTAAGCATCATATGGAGCCAACAAACCGGACATATCTTTCAAGCATAGGGAGTTAATACCCATTTCTTTTAATTCTTTAGCTACTTTTACGAACATTTCATTCGTATGTACTGGGCTGATAGTATATACCATAGTCCCTTGTACATGTACGCCATATTTATTACAAGATTTAATAGCTTGTTCCAAGTTACGAGGGTCATTCAATGCATCGAATACACGAATACGATCGATACCATTTTCAGCAGATTTTTTAACGAATGCATCAACAACATCATCTGCATAATGTTTGTAACCTAAAATATTCTGACCACGGAACAACATCTGTAACGGTGTGTTTTTAAGATGTGCTTTTAACGTACGAAGACGTTCCCAAGGATCTTCATCCAAGAAACGTAGGCAGCTATCAAATGTAGCACCGCCCCAGCATTCCAATGCATCATAACCGATTGCATCTAATTGTTCTAATGCTGGAACCATCTGGCTTGTACGCATACGCGTAGCCAACAAAGACTGATGACCATCGCGAAGAACTGTTTCCATGATTCTTACTTTTTTCTTGCTCATTAAACCGTCTCCTCCATTATTTTCCCTAAATCAATTTCTCTCAATCCCTATTAAGAGCATTAACATAATCGATTCGGGTCATAAATTTTGTTGCATAGTGACATGCCCTATACCTAAAATTATCGATATAAACCTAGACAGCACGCACTTTTATGCTATGACTCTATTAGACTACTTATACTTTTACTTGTCAATAAATTTTTGTTGCCGAATAGTCATGACTCAAAAAGCTTTTTATCGTTTTTTTTTATTTTCTCTTTTTAGGTGCTGTTTCAAGCACTATATTCATACCATCTCGTTTTACCTGAATAGAAAAATCACCATAGCCATCTTTAAAATAATCCATTTTAACAGCTAACAATAATTTACCAATTTGACTTTCCATTTTTTCAGTAAAAAACTCCCGATAAAAGGCATCTTTTGTTACGCCCTCTGCCTTTACTCGTCCTGTTTTTACCGAGCGTGTCACTTCCCCTTCATGACCAGCCATCATTTTATCAGCAAAGGTTTCTTCCTTATAGCCCTTTAACATATCCGCATCTGTTAAATCTTTTTTTATTTTAAATTTTGCCATATATATCACTCCTTTACTTGTATCATAAAAGAAGACTTGCTCTCTGGCAAGTCTCCTCTTTTTTTATTATGCAATTTTATCATATCTATTGATAAGCGCCTAATTTACTTATCAGAATCATTGCTGTTTCCATTATCTTTCATCGATTTTTCTACTGATGCAACCGTTACCTCTGATAAATCCGTTGGCGTATCAAACGTTTCAACAACCTTAAATCCTACACCTAACTTACCTCGACTCACAGAAACAACCTTTTCATCATCATTCATCTTAGCAATATAAATGTTCTGATCTTTATCAACCCCAACTAGACGATAGGCTCCTGGTGGATTAATAACCCGCCAGCCTCCTTCTTCTCCGTTAAACATAAAGACATCATTCGTCCGCGCATTATCATAGAAGAATAAATCCTTATCATAGAAGACAGCTATCCGCCCTATATCAGAGGCCTGCATATACACACGGCGTGTATCATAGTTTGCATCTGTCCGATAAATACGATACTTATCATCGCCGACTTTAATCTTCATATAGACAACATTCGTTGCTGTTGAATAAGCCACATCATCAATTTCACTGCCTTCTGGCAAATCAGAAATCGTCGTATCCGCTTCATGATCTGGATTTTGTGGATCTACACGGGCCAAAACAACATCATCAGAATCGCCACCATAAAGCCCCATAATAGCAATATCTCGGTCAGGCATCCATTCAAAGTAACTAACTTCCCGCCCCTTCAAATCAATTTGTATAGGCTTATCACTGCCAGCTGTATAAATATTAACAGATGTCTTAGTCACAAGCGCCATATAGGTCTTATCATAAGAATAATAGCGCTGCCCTTCTCCTTTTATACTATCAAAAGCACTCGTATCTCCATCATCAGAAGTGCCACTTACGGTAAAATCAGACGTTGGTGCTAAATAGTAATGATCCAAATAAAAGTAAACACCGCCCTGCAAGGCTACGCCAAGAACAAAGGCCGTGGCCACTCTGCTAAATGTATTCATGGATCCTCCTATTTTACAATAAACGCTGTTGGAATCATGCGTTCACCTAACAAATCGGCCGGTTTATTCACGACTTTACCATTATAATACAAGGTTGAACTAGAACCACCATCTAAGTTGGCAGCAATAACGCAACCTTCTTCATACAAAATATCTTGTACGTCACGTAACGTAGCTCCTGTCGAATAGCCAGGCTGACGACCATCAATAACTAAGAAAATAACCGTGCCATCTTTTTTCTGCCCAATGGCTGTCCGCGGTCCAATGCCCCAGCCGCCATCGCCATCGGTAATCATTTTTTTACCATTAACAATAAGTGGCGGTCCAAATGTAACGCCCCACATAGCATCCATATCTTTTAACTCTGTCTTGTCATAAGAACCAGCAATTAAGTTACCACTCTTAGTAAAGCCAATAAAGTCAACCGATTCAGAAGGCCCTACATCCTGCCCCAAGGTATACTTACCATCCTGCAAAATAAAACCATAAGGAAGACGCCCTGTACCTGTACCATTAGGATCATAAAAGCCGCCTGCATTAATAGCAGCAATAGCATGATTTGCCTTAGCAATATTGCTCGTCGTATCTCCTTTTTCTTGGATATCCGGTGCCGTTGCTACTTGTATCATCTTTGGATTAGGAATTTCAAGCAAATAACCTACATAACGAGTCGAATGAATCTGTCGTAAGGTTAACTTCGTATCTGATTTAGCGGTAAAATCAAATAATTCCTGCGCATCGGTGGTGCCAACCGTACCTAGCATTTTCTGTATCTCTGCTGGTGTAAACAACCACGTAATAAACTGCGGGTGTCTAGACCGCACAATAGCCCCTACAACCGTCCGCCGTATATTCGCGAAAGGGCCAAACAATATAACAATAGGCGACGTCACTATGGTAAATGCTATCATAAGAATAATAAATTTTACCCACGTCTTTCGCAAGAATGCTCTCATTCCGTAATCCTCTCTACCTTCTATAAGTCTGTATAGTGTTCTGTCGTAATTCGTTCTCTAAAATGATTTAAATCCACTGCATTACCTATCCAAATTCTATGTAAGGTATATGGATTATCACCTACATGAACCCAGCCCGGATTCATAGATAAAGCCGCCTTAATATTATTCGCCTTACAAGCTTCTTCCGAATACGTATTAAAGCTGCCATAAGGATAACAGAACCAAACATTGCTAATACCTAATTTATCTTTTAAAGCTTCCTGCCCTTTTTGAATATTTTCAACCTGCTGGGCATTTGTTAACTCTTTCATATGAATATGTTGGTAGCCATGGTTAGCAATTGTATACCCTGCTTCTTTCATTTCCTTTAATTGAGCCCATGTCATACGCTGACCTACATCACCTGGATTAACAAAGAAAGTCGCATCAAAGCCATATTCCTTTAATACAGGAAATACAATGCTATAAGTATCAGCATAACCATCATCAAAAGTTAGCACCACTGGTTTTACTGGTACGGGTGTCCCTTTAGTCACATAATCATATAACTGCTGCATAGAAATTGGATGAAAGCCTTCTTCTTTTAGCAGTTTCATTTGCTTTTTAAAGAGCTCTTCACTAATAACCGCATCATTATCTTTATCGGGTCCAATTTTATGGTACATCAGCACAGGAATTCCCTTAGGTACAGCTGTTGGCACATTCACATCTGGTGTAATAACAGAGGCCGTTTTCTTCGGCGCATCTGATGTAGAACTTCCTTCTCGGCCTTGTAAACTGCAACCACTAAGAAGCAATAAAAGAGCACTGCAAAACACAGTTAACAAGGCTATAAGTATATTACGTTTCATTTATATCCCTTCAATCCTCATATACGGAGTTATTTTACCATTTTTTAGCCATTTCTGCGAATTTAATTTATAAAATTTCTACTTCTAAGAGCCTATAAACAATTCTCTTCAGCAAAACTATCTACTACCTGTCTAAGTCTTATAAGTAAAAAAACAGCCTATTCATTCCCCATCACCATGCTTTCTAATATATACGCTTGAGGTAGTTAACTCACTTCTCGTATAATAAAAATAGAGCTTATAAAATAGCATATTCCCTATATACACATCTGGAGGTCATATACGCCTATGAAAAAAATAATTACCTGCTTGCAATATGATTCCTTTATTGGCCAAGTAGACACCAATTTCACCAACATGGAGCATCTCATAAAAAAAACGCTTCAAGGCCATCCAAATACAGATATCCTAGTCCTCCCCGAAACATGGAACACCGGTTTTTATCCATCCCCACAACTAGCCCAAGCAGCCGATCCAGATGGCAAACGAACCCAGGCACTTATGGGCCAATTAGCGGCTGAGTTTCAAGTAAATATTGTAGCTGGATCCGTCTCTACTTTACGAGACAACAAAGTCTATAACACTCTATATGTTTTTAATCGTCAAGGCAGTGTCATTGCTAATTTTGATAAAATACATGGCTTTTCACCTGCCCATGAGCAAGAGTTCTATACCGGTGGCCAATCGATTCCTCTTTTTAAGCTCGACGAATTATCCTGTTCCGCTGCCATTTGTTATGATTTACGCTTTCCTGAACTCATCCGCAAAGAAGCTCTGCAGGGTATCGACATACTCTTTTTACCCGCTCAATGGCCAAGTAAGCGCCTCCATCATTGGCGCACACTAACCATGGCAAGGGCTATTGAAAACCAATGCTTCGTCTGTGCCGTAAATGCAGTCGGCGCCATTAAACATACACCCCTAGCCGGCCATTCGCTTGTCATTGATCCATGGGGTGAAATTCTCTTAGAAATGGATGATAAAGTTGGTTCTGCTTCAGTGGTTATTGATACAAGCATACTCGATCCAATACGCCAAAAAATTAATGTTTTTAAGGACCGCCGCCCCGACATCTACTAACCTTTTATCAATGCCCTCCTATACCTATACCCCCATATTGACTCTTCCTATTCACACGTTATACTAAAGGTATAAAAAAGCAAAGGAGATTTTACTATGAAACGTGTATTAACCGTATTAGGTATACTAGCTATTGGTGCTATTTTTACTTGTTTTGTTTATGCCGCCGGTGATGGCGGTTGGTGGTGTGGTGGTTACGGCTACTACGATCGGTATAATCCAAGTTACACAACCAGCCAATCAGTAGCTCCGACTAAAGACGCCCCTACACAACAAGTAGCTGCTCAAAATCAGGCAAAACAAACTCAATCCTACACTAACGATGACGATGATTACTGGCATGGTCATGGCATGATGCATCATCACCGCTACTATTGTGGCATGTATTAATAAATAAAGCCCCTTATAAAAGTATACGGTTTTCCCTATTATAAGCATGCAAAATTAACTAGACAGAAGAATCAATAAAACCGCTACAGCACTAATATCAATCTAATGCTGTAGCGGTTTTATTTGTTTCTAGCCTTTCAACAAATCTAAGCCAACAAGGCAAAAATTAACTTTTTTGCCTATAGCGGTCACGTATCTGCTAGTATTTCTATCCTTACAACTATACGAACTTATCTATACATTACATTTTCTCAAGAAAGCAACCTCACTATTCGCTAGATTAAATCAGATAAGGCCTTAAGAACTTCATCAGGTAATTCATTCTTTTTACCAATCTGATTTACTACAAATTGATGTCTAAAACCAAAGGCTTTAACTAAGGCTTTCTTATAGCTTTCTGTAAAAGTAACAGGAAAGCCTTTAATCGGTGCGTATTCCATATGCTTATAATTACCAAATGGCTCAAAATGTAATCGCCCATTAACCATGTCTTCCAAAATACCTAAGGTTACTTCTTTAGGTATCTTCTTATCACCGAAGAAACCTGTATTTAAGATATAGCAGTCCACGCCAGCTGTAGCAAAGAGCTTTTTATAACTTTCATAGTCACGAACTAAAGGATAAGTACGGAATGGGTTGGCATACGGTTCAATAACCAAAGCATTCCGATCAACGTCGGCATCTAATTTTTCTGCCGTCGACCGTTTTGTAGCCAACGTCGCCCCCATAGTTGCTGCTAGGCACGGATCAGTAATCCGCATCACTGGCGGCAAAGTTTCATCCTTCATAAGCCAAGCAATCGCATTGACTGATTCTGGCATAAACTGTACTCGGTTATCTGTCCAGAACATGGACTTAATAGCTCGGCCATTCGAATTACGTACATCTTCTGCCAATACGACCTTATGCCCTTCTTCGTCTACCGTAACGCCTACATTCATCAAAGTTAATAAATACTTATTAGCCGGATGGGTAATCGGGTAATCCTGCATTTTATCAAAATAGGTCGGTTCCATCGCTTCCGATGAACCATCTTTCGTATTAATAATATATGCATCATCATGAAGGACAGAAATAGCATACCGACCTTCATGTTTTTCATGCGTCAATGTCGATTTTCCTGAGCCTGATAAACCAAAAACACCTAGTGTAAACTTATTGCCATCAGCTAAGATATACTGCTTTAATCCACCATGACAAGCTACATAACCTTGCCTATTAGCTACTGACCATCCCAAGGTTAAGGTACCTTTCTTATGTTCCCCAAAATAGCGCATACCCAAAATCATAGCACAATTATGGTCTGGATCAAACAAGGCCAAGCCCCCAGGACGACCTTCCACCTTATAGTCTGGGTCTGAATAGATATAAATATCTCCTTCAGGTATAACCTTACTATTTTCATAAAAGTTCTTTAAATCATCGCTATAAAAACGGAAATTTAAAATCCAAGAATACAAGATAGACGCATGGTCTTTGGGAATCATCAAATGGGCCCGAATCGTAAAATGGTCATCCATACCAACTAAAACTTGGGCATGTAACCATTCCTTATTACGGCTATCATAAACGGCTTCACGAGCAATACCACAGTAATAATCTTCATCTACGCCTTCATCACCAATAATTTCACGGGCTTTAGCATAGCGGCCTGTCGTACGACCATCATTGGTTACCAATACACAAGCCCCATAAGGGAGTCCTTGATCCTCAGGCTTATACACAGGCATATCTAAGGCTATAACACCTGGTTCCTCTTTAGCCAACTGATAGGCTTCCGCTTTAGAATTTACACGATGTACATTATTACCATAAAAAGCAGATTCTACTGTACTGCGCAATTTAGAGAACACCGGATTCGTTTTTATTTCTGCCCGATTCCATTTACGTATACTAGCCATAGATACTCCCTCCCATAAATACGTCTGTTCTAATACAGGAAATATTGTACACTATATAAAATATTTTGGCTAGTCATGTTTACTATTTCTCAATAAGACTTATTTATGTTGATACTGCGATTTATGAGATAAGGCATAATAAAACATATACTGCTGCATAACACCAGCTACTTTTCCATACTTATTAAAAGGATTTTCCCCTTCATATTCTTTCTCTATAATCTTCCCTATCCAAGCATCAACTGGCGCTCGTCCAATCCGATGATAAGCAAATAGTGCAACACAATTAGCCACCTTAATGCCCACACCTTTAACTTGCATTAATCGGTCTACAACGTCTTTATCACTAACTGACGCAAGGAGTCCCAAATCTAACCTGCCAGAACAAACCTGTCCTACCGCATCAAACACATAAGGCGCCCGATAGCCAAGTTTACAAGCCTTTAAATTCTCAACAGAAGCCTCTCGTAATTGATCCGGCTTAGGAAAACTATAAAGCTTCTCACTATTTACATCTAACGAAGACCCATAAGTCTTAGCTAACAATTCAACAGCTCCTTGTATGGCTGGAATACTTTTACGTTGAGAAATAATAAAAGTAATGAGCATTTCCCATGGATCTTGCCGTAAAATACGTATACCTTTGCCATACTGACTAGCCTCTTCTAAATAGGTATCCTTCTTTGGTATCTGCTTTCGTATATCCTGATAGGAGGTCTTCAAATCAAAATAAGGCACCCAAATAGTTTGCCAAACCGCTTCATCACAACTAACCTCATACCTATCCTTATCTATTTGTTTTATATATATAACATGTTCTCCATGAATAAAACGGTAGGTCTTATCATCAGCTAAGCAAGCAATTCGAAAGGCCTGCCCTGATTTTTGTATTTTCTGTAAATCAAAATCATCTTCTATACGAACATTCATAAACTTTCTCTACTTACCATTTAACACTTATTTCTTACCATTTAACACTTATTCCTTACCGATTCATCTATAAGGCATTCAACGCCTACTAATACAGCCTCTAAGAATATACCCTATACCTTATCTACTCATAGCCATATTCTTCTGCATAGGACTGCAATAAAGCTTTTACATTATCTTCATCGTATTCAATTTCTTCTGACCATCGTGCAGTCTGTCTCAATAAATCACCATTTAGTGCTGTCAACAGAGCAATATATTCCGTTGCATCCCAAGCATAGTCTAACAAGATTGGCCATTCATACTGACTTAAGGCATCTAATTGACGATAAAGAATATATGTATAAAGCCGGTTATATAAATCTATATCTTTACTAGTCATTTCTTTATAGCTCACTAGCATCTTTCCTAATTGCTTTTGTAAGACTTCTCTATCTGTAATCCATGTTTCCTGTAAACTTTCCAAGGCGCCATAACGTTCTAAAAGCACCTGTGCTCGCTCTACAGTTAGCCCTGGATCAAATTGCAAATCGCAAGAGTCTACCTCTATGCCTAATATATTAACTATATCTGCCAGACCTTTTAAGGATACTTCTTTTAAATGTATATCTTCTTCTGTACCACTCTTATTAATCGTCTCTTGCTCATCATATAAATCAGATGTAAATTGACCCTCTCCTACATCTAATAAACTGACCTGTTTCTCTCTTACAGACAAATTATATATATCTTTTATATCGTTTACATCGTTTAGCTTTGTCTTACCAAGAACTGATTGTAAATATAGAAATTCTTCCTGACTATCAGCTACAGCTACATAAGACAAAGCTTCCATTCCCAATAACAACTCACAAGTTCGCTCACAGGCAAGACCAACACCACACAATTCTAAATTTTCAATATATTTATAAAAACGAGGATGATTATGGCAAATAGCGCCCAACGCCTCTTCACCTAATTCGAGTACAATCGGACACAGACCGTCTTCACGCAATAATTGACACTTATTGTCTGCCCCTAACTTGAAACACCAACCATCTTCTGTTTGCCTCATAGCCTGCCGTATTTCCTGGCCTAATGACGTATCTAACTGCTGATAAAAAGCAACTGTTTCCGCATCAATATCTATCTCCCAAGTTTGGCAACAAGTATGTTTACAGACTCCTGCCTTACAAGTAAATCGATTATAAGTACTGGGATAAATAGATATCATCTGTCAGCCTCTTTCTTCACCATTAACAAATACATCTAATATATTATTGTAACAGCAAGCTATCTTTTAGAAAACAAGCATTTTATAGATACCCATCTATTGTCACAACGACCATCCTGTTATAGGATAAAGATAAAAGAAGTTGCCTCTTTAATGGCCTACTTTTATCACCTATAACTTTACTTTGAAAGGAGGCTGCCATTTACCCCTGTAAATAAATGGCAATCAATATGGATACACAAAAATTACAAACAGCCACTAAGACTGTTTCTACCCGTGTTACTGAAAAGAATTGTGCCAGCGCCATAGGCAGTGGCGAGCTACCAGTCTTCGCTACGCCGGCTATGTCTGCCCTTATGGAACAAGCAGCTTGGCAAGCTGTTGCTCCTTACTTAGATGAAGGTGACGGCACCGTTGGTATTTCTATGAATATTAGCCATGACGCCCCTACCCCCATTGGCCATACAGTAACTGCTACCGCCACAGTCACTCAAGTTGACGGCCGGAAACTAACCTTTACCGTTGAAGCCTTTGATGGAGCTACTTGCATCGGCAAAGGCATACACCAACGTTTTATTATCAATAATGAAAAATTTATGGGGAAAGTTAAGAAATAAAATAAAAGACTTAAATCAGATAGTCCACTAATATCAAAGACTATTTTTACCGGTTTGGAGTATTTTAGCTGCCATCCTATTTTTTATAAGCCTTACACTTGATATGTACGGCTCTATATTGATTATGCTTGTTAGCTTTTGCTATGCGGCACTCATTACTCAGTACAGTTTATCAATTAAATAGGACTTTGTAAAAAGCTCACTTCTAGGCTTTTTAGGCCTATTTCCTTGTGTCGCTATTATCCCTTTTTTAGTAGTTATATGCTCATCAAATAATCAAGATGACACTACCAATAAAGGAGGTAAATTTACGGATGCAGAAAAAAAGCATTTAGAAATATCCTAAATCAAAATATAAAAGGAGATTCCACTCTATAACAAACAATA
>SAMEA3663124__coassemble_257_pt1 | contig 18961 bp, 20 predicted proteins | sample SAMEA3663124__metabat2_low_PE_003 | metagenome-assembled genome bin SAMEA3663124 (sample SAMEA3663124) | pig gut metagenome | biome: pig gut; feature: pig-associated habitat; material: faeces | place: Denmark | collected 2012
ACTATAAATAGCATCAATTAATATATAAAGGGCTTGTAGTCCAGAGGTAATGATAAGCATCATTACGAAAGATAGCCAGAATTGGGTACGATCAACACGACCACGGAAGGAAAAGAAATCTTTCCAAAAACTTTTTGTGGCTTGCCATAAGGTGAGTTGAGGTTCTTCTTGTTTAGAGGTAGGTGAGGATGATGGTATCGTCATATCTACCGATGAAGTAGTAGGTGCCTGGTTCATTAGAATCTCCTTAATATAAATATATGGATAAGATAGAAATAAGGGTAAGAATCTGATAGATTCTGTACCCTTATTTTAATATAAAATGTAAGCTTGATAAAGATGACAAACGATAGCAATTTAAGTGCTCATAGCTTTTTTATCTAGTGTTACACGATAGGTGCCTTGTCATCACAGGTTTCACCACCAATATTAGGCATGAGATTATAACCTTCTGACCAAAGTTTTTTGTATTTTAAGGCCTGGTTGTGAATGCGTTCGGTCATAGACGGATCCGTGCGAACCACTTTAGCAGGACAGCCTACAACAAGGGAGTTAGGTGGAATGACGGTGCCTTCTAAGACAACGGCACCAGCGCCGACAATAGAACCATGGCCGATAGTGCAGCGGCTTAAGACAATCGCCCCCATGCCGATTAATACATTGTCTTCGACCACAGACGCATGCACAATGGCGCCATGGCCGATGGTTACATAGTCACCAATAATACAAGGATGCGTGTCTTCTACATGTAGAACGGAGTTGTCTTGTACATTGGAATAGCGGCCAACTTCGATACGGTTAACGTCGCCACGGAGGGCACAGTTTTGCCAAATGGATGAATATTCTTTTAGGGTTACATCGCCTGTTAATTCGGCGCCAGGCATAATGCAGGCTTTATGGTCGACAACAGGATACTTAGATTTAAATGGTAACATAAGATAAAACCTTCTTTTGGTATAAGTTGTATAGAATTTACGAAAGATTTATAGAGTAAAAGCTTGTGCTTTTTTGAGACTGTCAATGGCTTCCTTAATAATGGAATCAACGATGACCTTAGCTGGTTCCATTTTAGTCAAACGGTTAAGGCTTTGGTCACATTGAACGACGCCATTAACGATATCGCCATTAACAGCAGCGAGTTTATTAGTTCCTTTAGACATAGTGGTAAGTTCTTCTTTAGGCGCATTGGCATGTTCGGCTGCGATGTATCGGTCGGTAAAGGCATTTTTTAGGGATCGGACGCCGCCAGTCCCATGGGAGATGAGGCCTGTAATAACGGAATCTGTATCGGTTGCTTTAATAATGGCTTCCTTGCAATTGGTGTGCATTTGGCATTCGTCAGCTAAGATAAAGCGAGACCCCATTTGTACGCCGCTGGCTCCCATAACAAGGGCGGCTGCAAGACCGCGGCCATCAACAATACCACCAGCAACGATAACAGGAATATCGATTTCAGGTAATACGTTTTCCATTAATGGCATAGTAGACTGGGTACCAATATGACCGCCTGCTTCCTGTCCTTCAATGATAATCGCGTCAGCACCAGCACTGGCGACACGTTTAGCAAGTTTAAAATTAGGTACGACAGGAATGACCTTGATACCAGCCTCGTGGAGAGGTGCAATATGGGGAACGGGATTACCAGCGCCAAGAGTAACAAAGGCAGGTTTTTCTTCTTGAATAACAGCCATTAGTTCATCGATGTTATCGGCCATAAGCATGAGGTTTACGCCAAAGGGTTTATCGGTTAGAGCGCGGCAGGCACGAATTTCATTACGAATCCAGTCAGCGTCGCGGCCACCAGAAGCAATAACACCAGTAGCACCAGCATTGGCAACGGCAGCAGCTAATTTATGTTCTGACGTCCATGCCATGGCGCCTTGAATAATTGGATAGGTAATATGTAAAAGTTCTGTTAGTTTTGTTTTCATAAAGGACCTCCTAGAGGAATATATCATCTTATAATTGAGTATTTTTCTTAATACTCAATTTTATTTTAGTATAGCATAAGAAGGTATATAAATATAGTAAAAAGTCTTATAAAAGGGGTAAATTTTGTGCAATTTATTAGTATTTATCATAGGTGGTTTATAGGTTAAGTTGAAAATAGATATAGAAAAGGGATAGGACGAATAGCTATTATAAAAAATAATAAAGCCAAAATAAAAATTTTAAAAATGTGCTTTTAGCTACATCTTTTTAGAGAGATTTCGTATAGTATAGACATAAACAAACGGAAGTGTTTGTTTAGCAAGGTAGTACCTAGTTAGTGTAGCTTAGAATTATATAGCGGATAAAGCAAGGCTAAGTGTTTTGCTGCTGATTATTTTCTATGATACACTACGAGTAGATCAAGTATCTTATAGATGAGATGAAGGAGGTCTTTATTATGAAAGACAAATATGTATGTACAGTATGCGGTTATGTATATGATGAAGAAAAAGAAGGCGTAGCCTTCGCTGATCTTCCAGATGATTATGTATGCCCAGTATGTGGTGTGCCTAAAGATCAATTTGAAAAGATGTAAGGCGAAAACAGCTGTTTTCCTCGCGAGCTAGTGCTAGGATTTTGGCACTGTGTATGGAAGCGCCCTATACTTTCTTAGTATGGGGTGCTTTTTTGTTGTAACTGAGTACGGAGTACGGAAGCACCTGACGGTTTTCAAAAGCTGCGTTCTCCGCTTCGCTCCGCAAGTCGTTTTGAAGAGACGTCAAGTGCTTCGTGACATGGAGCTAAAGGCCATGATTATGCGCTTTTGAAAAAATATAGGACGCTTCTTGATTTTAGTGCTATAGCAGATAGGCACAGGCTCTTTAATGGAATATAGTTGTTTTCTTAAATGAAAAAGGGTGGCTGCATTTGATGCAGCCACCCTTTTTGCTTATTATTGGATTCTGTGTATAGTTAAAGACCAGCCTATGTTTCGTTGAAGAGCCTTACGATGGTATTAGCTTGCAAGAGATAATAGGCCAGTCTGTTTTGTAGATAGTATTAGCTCGCAAGGAACATAGTTCGGTCTGTTTTATAGAAGGGTAGATTCTCCATCTCTTGTATGGGAGATATAGAGTAGCCATAGGCCTTCTAGGATAATGGCGGTGATGCAGAGAAGTTTGATAAAGTCGAAAATATCTAGGGTCGTAATGGTACCGTCACGGCTGATATAGGAAGCGAGGGCTAGTGAGCCATGTCGCGTTTCAAACCAGGAGCCGGCGATGATGATAAACATCATAATGGTTTGACCACCAATGGAGCCAAGGTTACGCATCTTGGCCTGAATAAGGCGTTTTTCATAATGATGAATCCCCATTTCATCCATAAAGTTCTGCCGTAGGACAATGATTGCTTGAATGTTGGAAAAGGCGCAGAGAAAGACACCTGTCATATAAATATATACATTAGAGGAGAAGAGTAGGAGAAGAAAGAGAATAGAGGATATGTTACATAAGGTGACGAGGGAACAGTATTTGGTCAGCCGCATGGTAATGGGCCTCATAAAAGGAATGAGACAGGCACCGGACATAAAGACTGCCATGGTGTAGAAGACGAAGATGAATTCTTTCATAGAAATATAATAGATAACAGTGAAGAGGATAACGAAGTTGGTTACTTCACTAAACCAAGAGGTTTGAAGGGAATAGAGGTGGATGTTATGTCGCCGCATACCAACAAGCATAACCATAAAGATAGCGAAGGCAATCCCCATATAGATAAAGTAGGTAATATTAGCTGTTTGTTTTAGGAGGCGGACAAAGAAGGTTAGGAACAAAAGTAAGAAAGCAATAATTAAGTAGTAATAGCGTGAGGAATTGCTACGGGGAACGAAAATAGGGTCAAAATGTAGCTTATTGGTTACGGGCAGATGGCAAATGAAATAGCCACAGCTAACTAATAGGAGTAGGTAAAAGATAAGAACGGCTTTTACACTTACAATCGCAATGACCATATTGATAATAACGAATAGGAAGCGGAGAACGGCGTCACGTTTCATGTTTTCTTTATAGGGCCAGTGGCGTTGACGTGTCAGTTCATCTTGGGTGGTTTGGTACATAGGGACAGCGATAGATAGGCCGATGCCCATGAGGACAGCACCCAATTCCCAACATACATGGTAGGGCAGGCCAGCAAGAACGACGATGTTACCTAAGATAGAGAGCAGCATGCCTAGTAAGGTTAATTTATAGGGGTTATTGATATGACCAAAGCCTTGCAGGTAGAAAATACCGACCATAAGGAAGGTATAGAAAAGGACGAAGGGTAGGATGTCTGTATAGGAGTAGAGGAAGACATCTAGGTAGGGTTTGATAAGGCTGACGAAGATAAAAATGGGAGCCATAGGAATGGTCATTATAAATATATTGGTCAGCACGTGTAAACAAGCGTTGATGCGGTTCATGGGTGATTACCTCTTGATATAACTTTAATGTGCATTAATTTAATTTAGTTAGTGCAGGGTACGGAAGTACCTAATGGTCTTCCGATACTCCGTTCTTCGCTACGCTTGCAAGTCGCTCGGAAGAGACATTAGGCGCTTCGTGATATGGAGTTAAAATGATTAGCCTTTTGCGGATTATGAAAGCAACTTGTATTTTTTTGCACTCATATCTACATCAATCCGACTACGAGAAGAGCAAGGTATTTTATGACTTAGTGCCAATAGGTTTACAAGTAAGCAACTTTAGTCACATTCATAAGTCTAGATGTAGTATAGCATAGAATGCGTACAAATATTGTATACATAGCAGCATGAATGCATTATAGGTTAAAGAAATATACGAGCGTGTAAGCTGGAGCTGAATAGATATGAATGTGGAAGAAAAACGTCAGTTAGAGTTGACGACTATGCGTAAGATTATTGGCATTTATTGTCATCATAAGCATAAGTCTAGGCTAGGGGCTATGGCATCGGAGGTAAAGACTTGTAATAATGGTGCGACTTCTGTAGAGTCTTTTAAGGAAAAGTTAGATAGCATAGACCGGCAGGGATGTCTTTTATGTCCGGAGTGTCAGGAGTTATGGGATTATGCAAGAGGGCAAATTATGCGATGTCCTCACATGAAGGAGAAGACCTTTTGCAGTGTGTGTCGGACGCATTGTTATGAAAAGGAACATAGGGAGCGGATTCGACAGGTTATGCGGTATGGGGGACCACGTATGTTATTAGATTCTCCCTTGATGGTGATTCGGCACATGTATACGGAGTGGAAAGATAGGAAGACTGTTAAGTAATTATGCTTGACAGTCTATTTTTATTTATGCTAATATAACGTGTAAAGTAAATGTACTTGATAGTAGAGAGGTGACAACGTGGAAGAACGGTGGCTTATGAGTTTGCTTCTGGACTTTTACGGGGAGCTCCTTACTGATAGGCAGCGTGATTGCTTAGCCTTGCATTATGAGTCGGATTTATCTCTTGGTGAGATTGCGGAACAGATGCAAGTATCTCGGCAGGCCGTGCATGATAACATTCATAGGGCTGAGCAATTACTTAGAACGTATGAAGAGAAACTGCAGTTAGTTAAACAGTACCGACGCCGTCAGCAGTTAATAAGAGATATACAGCAGGCTTTATCGAATATGCCAGGCAATACGGTAAAGATACAAGAGTTAGTCGCACAATTGGAGGGATAAGATGGCCTTTGAAAGCTTAACAGATAAATTACAGGAAGCTTTTAAGTCCTTAAAAGGTAAGGGCAAGATAACAGAATCTGATGTCAACTTAGCCCTTCGACAGGTACGGACCGCTTTACTCGAAGCAGATGTTAATTTTAAGGTGGCTAAGGATTTTATTTCGCGTGTACGAGAAAAAGCCTTAGGGGAAGAAGTCTTTGGTTCTTTAAATCCAGCGCAGACGGTTGTTAAAATCGTTAATGATGAATTGACAGATTTATTAGGTGGTACGCAGAGCCGCATCAGTATTGCCCCTAAACCACCAACGATTATTATGCTAGTAGGTCTACAAGGGGCTGGTAAAACTACAACGGCTGGCAAATTAGCTGTGTATTTACGTAAACAAGGTAAGCATCCGATGATGGTAGCGGCCGACGTGTACCGCCCAGCTGCTATTAAGCAGTTGCAGGTTGTAGGTAAACAAATTGATGTGCCAGTTTTTGCTGATGAGACACCAGGTGCGAATCCTGTAGACATTGCTAAGCGGGCGATTGCTGAATCGACGCATCTGCTCAAAGACGTAGTTATTATCGATACAGCAGGGCGCTTGGCTATTGATGAAGAATTAATGGCTGAACTTAGTAATATTAAGCAGGAAGTTCATCCGCAGGAAATCTTGCTTGTTGTGGATGCTATGATTGGGCAGGATGCTGTAACGACAGCGCAGACTTTTAATGAAAAACTTGGCCTTGACGGCATTGTGCTTACTAAGATGGACGGCGATGCTCGCGGTGGGGCGGCCCTATCTATTAAGGCAGTTACTGGTGTACCGATTAAGTTTGTTGGTATCAGTGAAAAGATGGATGGTCTAGATGTTTTCTATCCAGACCGCATGGCGTCTCGTATTCTTGATTTAGGGGATTTTAAGACCTTAATTGAAAACGTACAGGACGTCATCGATGAAGAAGAAGCTAAGGCTATGGCTAAGAAAATGGCCAAGAATTCTTTTACCTTAGATGACTTCTTAAAGCAGATGCAACAGGTACGTAAGCTGGGACCGCTGCAAAATATCTTAGGCATGTTGCCAGGTGTGGGGCAGATGAAAGACCAACTTAAGAATATAGATATGGATAGCAAAGAGATTCGCCATATTGAAGCCATTATCAAATCCATGACTATGGTGGAACGGTCTAATCCTAAGGTGCTTGATGGCTCTCGGCGTAAACGTATTGCTATGGGCTCTGGTACTCGTGTGCAGGATGTGAATCGTCTCTTAAAACAGTTTGAAGAAGCTCGTAAGATGATGAAGAAGATGAATGGTTTTAAGAAGGGTAAAAAAGGTCTGCCTAAGTTACCATTTATGAACGGCCTAGGTGGCTTTGGTAAATAAAAAATGGGTAAGGACCGGCATTCTTATGAGGGACTTACCCAGTAAAATACATATTGAGGAGGTGATTTCATGTTAAAAATTCGTTTAACTCGTTTAGGTGCTAAGAAAGCGCCGTACTATCGTATTGTTGTAGCTGACTCTCGTGCACCGCGTGAAGGTCGTCCGGTAGATACGATTGGTTCCTATGATGCAACTAAGTCGCCAGCTATCGTAGCTGTTGATGAAGAAAAAGCATTAGCTTGGATGGGTAAAGGCGCTCAGGTTTCTGATACTGTTCGTTCTTTATTCAAACAGCAGGGTATCATGAAAAAATTTGCTGAAGCCCGTAAATAATAGTAGAGAGGCCTTATGATGAAAGAATTAATTACATTAATTGCGAAATCATTGGTGAACCAGCCAGATGCTGTCTCTATCACAGTCACGCAGGAAGGCGATATGGAAGTCTATGCTATCCATGTCGACCCTGCTGATATGGGCAAAGTTATTGGTAAAAACGGTAGAATTGCGAAAGCAATCCGAGCTGTTGCGAAAGCCGCGGCTATCAAAGAAAGTAAAAAGATATCGGTTACTATAGTTTAAAGGGTGTCAGACATGGAACAAATGAAATTACGTGTACCTGTCGTTGTAAAAGCGAAAGTTACAGAAGACCTAAAAACAAAACTGATTGCGGATGTTCAGCAACAGCTGGATTTAGTAAATCAGGATTTACAACAAATCGAATTTCAGGCTAAACGGTTATTAACGGAACAGGCTAAAATCGATGCGCAAGGTCTATTGCAGGTTCGTCAGCAAATTGAAAACAATCGTAGTCAACGCTTACAATACAAAGATGAATTAGAACAGCGTATGAAAGAAACACAGGAACTTGAAGTGGGTGTGGAAATCGTACGCGGTACTATGGATCAGATGATTGATGTTAAAGTCGGCGATGATTTAGATAGCTTAATGAATGCAGAAATTTTACTAGAAGATGGTAAAATTGTTGCCTTTAGGAAATAGTATGGACAATCTAATCACTATTGGTACGATTGTAGCCCCGCACGGTGTGCGGGGTGAACTTCGTATTATCCCACAAACAGATTACCCAGACCGCTTTATGCACATGGATGCCTGTTATATCGATGGCAAGGAATATCATGTTAAGAGTGGACGCGCTCATAAGCAGTTTATCCTGCTTACCTTGCAGGAAGTTATAGACCGTGATGCAGCGGAAGGGTTAGCTAAAAAAGAAATTCAAGTAACACGAGATAACTTAGTGGATTTACCAGAAGGTCACTATTATATTTTTGATATGATAGGTCTTGCTGTAGAAGACACAAAGGGCAATGACTTAGGTAAGGTAAAAGAAGTCTTACAGCCAGGGGCTAATGACGTGTATGTTGTAGCTAAGGATGGCCAGCCGGACTTACTCTTAGCGGCCATTAAAAGTGTTATTATCTCAATAGATATGGAGAAAGGTAAAATGGTGGTGGATCCACCAGAATGGATATAATATGCGTATTGATTTTGTATCGCTATTCCCTGAATTTTTTGACGCCTTCTTCAGCCATTCGATTATAAAACGAGCTATTGAAGCGGGGCGCCTTACCATGAGTGTAACCAATCCCCGTGATTTTGCTCATAATAAACATAATCAGGTAGACGATACGGTCTATGGGGGAGGTCTTGGTATGCTCATGATGGCACCGCCTCTGTTTGAAGCCGTAGAAAGTATCCCTGTTAGTCATGACTCGCGTAAGCGGGTTATTTTTTTAGGACCAACAGGTCAGCGGTTTACCCAGGAGAAGGCTAAACAATTGGCAGCTGACTATGACCAACTCATATTGGTGTGTGGCCATTATGAGGGGATAGATCATCGGGTAGAAGAGCATCTTATTGATGAGATCATTTCTATTGGTGATTATGTCTTAACAGGTGGTGAACTGCCGGCTATGGTGGTGGCTGATGCGGTGGCTCGTATGGTGCCTGGTGTTTTAGGGACAACGGCGAGTGGACAAGAAGATTCTTTTTATTATCCTCTTCTTGAAGAACCACAGTATACAAAACCATCCGAATACCGTGGTTGGAAGGTGCCTGATGTGCTCTTAAGTGGTCATCATGCCAATATTGCCCAGTGGCGTTTGGAAGAGCGGGTCAAACGAACTTTAAAGAAGCGGCCGGATTTGTTGGATAGGGCACTTACGAAAGAAGAAGTAAGTGTGCTTAATAAATTAGGTGTGATGCTCACAGAGCAAGGACGAATTAAAGATAATAAGGATTAATTGAATAGTTAGGATAGGGACCTGAGCGGTAGCTTGGGTCTTTTTTGTATTAGAAAAACTGTCTTATGATAAAATAGGACATAATGAGTTGTTTAACTAGATCTTACTATTGGTAGGCTTTATAAGCTATATTATGCAGTTAATATTAACGGATGTTAGACAGTAAGGGGCGATATTTATGCTAGAAGCTTTATGGGCTAAGAAAAAGGAAAAAAATGGAGACTTTTATTGGCTCCCTTTGTTGCAACATTTGGAGGATACAGGAAATATAGCTGGTTTATTATGGGAACATTGGTTAGGTGAAGGTCAAAAAGAGTTTATTGCGCAATCTTTGTGTAAAGGGAATGATGCGGACGCTTATAACAAACAAGATTTGGCGAAACAATTAATTGTCTTTTTAGGCGCTATTCATGATTTAGGTAAAGCAATTCCAGATTTTCAATTAATGAAAGGTTTTGCCAATTCAAAGGAATTGGATTGGCAATTAAAAGAAAAATTAGCCACAGCAGGATTTCAAGGCCTTGATCAATTAGTATTGGCTTCGAAAGGACAGATTAAACATAATATTGCTAGTCAGGTACTTTTAGCTAACTATGGAGTAAATAAGGAGCTTACAACGATTATAGGTAGTCACCATGGTAAGCCTATAGAAAGTCTTTCGTCTGCATTAGATGAAGAGAAAAGTTATAAAAAAAATTACTTTCAATCTGAAGATGAAACAAGTAATGTCTATCGGTCTTGGTATAAGGTACAAAAAGAAATTTTTGAGTGGTCTTTAGAAAAAAGCGGAATTTCAAGCATTGGAGAGTTACCACATATATCACAGCCAGCGCAAGTTATCCTAACAGGATTACTTATTATGGCAGATTGGATAGCTAGTAATGAAGTCTATTTTCCTTTATTACCTATTGATGAAATGGATATATCTAATCAAGAGGCACGAATAAAAGAAGGATTTGAAAGATGGTATCAAACGGGATTATGGGTGCCAGAAATTACTAGTAATATTGAAGAAATATATAAAGGGAGATTTGGATTTAGTCCTAGAAATTTCCAGTTGCGTGTAGGAGAAACGATTAATCATTTAGATGAGACAGGTATTGCTATTGTAGAAGCGCCTATGGGAATTGGCAAAACAGAGGCTGCGCTGGTATTAGCTGAGCAAATGGCTCATAAAAACCATCGTAATGGTATATTTTTTGGCTTACCAACACAAGCCACATCTAATGGTATTTTTCCTAGGATTGAACAGTGGATAGAAGCACTACCTAATGATTTTGATGATAGACATGGTTTGCGATTAGCACATGGTAAGGCATATTTAAATGATAGATTTATTAATTTGGTGCATATTAAAGAAGGAATGGAAGAAGTTAATAATGCAACAGGCGTTGATATTGATAATGATAAATATACTAGTGAGCAAACGGTAGTTATTAATGAATGGTTTTCTGGACGTAAATTAACGACCTTAGATGATTTTGTTGTAGGCACGATTGATCAATTTTTAATGGTGTCTTTGAAGCAGAAACATGTAATGTTGCGGCATTTAGGATTTTCTAAGAAAGTTGTTATTTTGGATGAAGTTCATGCATATGACACCTATATGAGCCAATACTTAATGCAATCTTTGAAATGGATGGGGGCTTATCATGTGCCAGTCGTTATTTTATCAGCGACTTTGCCTGTGAGTAAGCGTAAGGAACTAATTGAAAGTTATATGATAGGGAAAGGAATAAAAAAGAAGGACATAGATTATCAGTGTCAGATTGAAACTGAAGCGTATCCTTTGCTTACGTATAATGATGGCGATATGATAAAGCAACAAACGGATTTTGAGGTGATGGCAGATAAATCAATTCAGATAGAGGCAATAGATGAACAAGAAATAATTCCCTTATTGGAGAATTTATTAAGAGAAGGTGGAATTGCAGGCGTTATTGTTAATACAGTTAGACGAGCCCAAGAATTGACGCAAAGGTTAGAAGCGATCTTTGGACATGAGGTTGTTGAATTATTACATTCGGGATTTATTGCTACGGATAGAGCTAAAAAAGAAAAGCAATTATTAGAAATGATTGGTAAAGGTGCTAAGCGTTCATTTAAGAAAATTATTGTAGGGACACAAGTTATTGAACAATCTTTAGATATAGATTTTGATGTATTGATTTCAGATTTGGCTCCTATAGATTTATTAATACAACGGGTCGGTCGGCTGCATCGACATATGATTCACCGCCCTAAGGCTTTAGAAAACCCTTTTTTATATGTGTTAGGGACAAGTGAGCAATTTGATTTTGATGAAGGTTCAAAAGCTGTTTATGGTACCTATTTATTAGGGCGAACACAATATTACTTAAAAGATTGTCTTAAGATTCCTTCTGACATATCTCCATTAGTTCAAGCCGTATATGGATTTGAAAGGGCTGGAGTAGATGAAGATATTCAATTATCTTCTGTATTGAGAGAAGTTTATCAAAAAGCTAAAGTAGAATACGTAAATGATATAGATGAAAAAATTAAAAAAGCAGGGACGTATAGAATCAAGCCACCAATATATAAAACAGATAAAGATTTAGAAGGATGGTTAAGTGATATACATCCAAATCAAACGGAAGAGTATGCTTGTGCACAGGTTCGCGATACAGGAGACAGTGTAGAAGTTATTGCTTTACAGGAAAATGAAGTAGGCTATTCTTATTTTGGTGAAAGGGAGGATTTAAGCCAGCAGCTAGTAGATACGAAAGTAGCTAAAGAAATGGCAAAGCATACATTGCGATTACCGATTATGTTGTGTCAATCGTATATTATTGATACAATTATTAAAGAATTAGAAATCTATAATAACGAAAAATTAAAGAGCTGGCAGACATCTTCTTGGTTAAAAGGACAATTAGGTATTATTTTTGATAGACAGGGAACTTTTTTGCTCAAAACAGAAAAAGGAGATTTTAAGTTGTTTTATAGTACAGATTATGGATTGCGAGTGATTAAGCTAGATAAAGAGGAGTAGGCATATATTATGGGTGAGAGATATTCGCGATTTAATTTATTGGATGAGCCGTGGATAAGTGTATTAGTTGATGAAGCTGGTACAACGAGAGATGTATCTTTATTAGATTTATTTAAGAATGCCCATCTCTATAAGGAATTGGCAGGTGATATGCGGACGCAGGATTTTGCTGTTTTACGGGTCTTGTTAGCTGTATTGCATACTGTTTTTTCTCGTGTTGATGCCAATGGCTATTGTTATGAGTATTTTGAGTTAGATAATTCATTTCTACCTTCTAATGCTGTAGATAAAGATGAGGTAGATGACTATAAAGATGATTTAATGGATACTTGGAAGGAGTTGTGGCAAAAGGGTCGATTTCCAGCTTGTGTAACGGATTATTTAGAGGCTTGGCGAGATCGTTTTTATTTATATGATACAGACTATCCATTTTTTCAGGTAAGAAAAGAAGATATAAATCAGGATAAACATTCAGCAAATGGAAAGGGGATAGGTGTTGTTTGGGGCAAAGAATTTAATCGACAAATATCAGAATCAGCTAATAAAGCAGCATTATTTTCTCCGAATTGTGAAGTAGATAATAATAAAGAGAGGTTATTTGATGCGGATGTAGCTCGGTGGTTAATTACTTATCAAAATTATACGGGGCAAGGTGGAAAAGTAAAATATAAGACAGTTTCTGAAGGCTCAGCTGGGTGGTTATACTCATTAGGTGGCATATATTATAAGGGGAATAATTTATTTGATACCTTGATGTTGAACTGTATTTTGCCTTATGAACCATATGGTAATTTGTTAACTAGTCAAAAACCATGTTGGGAGTACTCAAGTAAAGAGATTTTAGATTTATATTTAAATAAAAAAGTAGTAACTAATTTAACTGCATTATATACGGTGTGGAGTCGTGCTATATTTATTGATAGTCAGTTTGTTTCTAATAGTAAATTTTATGCTTATCCTGAGAAGTTGCCTAAAGTAGAACGGGAAGACATGTTCTTGGAGCCTATGACTCTTTGGCGATTTAATAAGTCAGGGGAGAGTAAAAATAAATTTACACCTAAAAAACATGTTATTGATCAGTCATTATGGCGTTCATTTGGATTGTTAGCAAAGGTTAATTTTAGCGATGTTAATAATGGAGTAGGACAACATTTGCCTGGTATTATTAATTGGATGCAGGATATAAAGGGGGTCGTAAAGGAAAAAATTAATGAACCTATTATTTGTGCAGTTAGTATGAAGGATGATGGTAATGCAACTTCCTGGTCTCCTGTTGATGAGATATTGGATATATTAGCTATAAACGAATTTGTTTTGACGGATGTTGTTGAGACGGGTTGGGTCAATCGAATTAATGATGTTGTTCAGCAGACAAGTCATGTTATTGAAAAAATATATGGGAGTTATTTAAATGGTGTAAAAGCAATTAGGTATGGGGATGGGAAATCAGATTTTGTTAGTATAAGAAAAGAAGAAGTATATGCAGGGATAGATCAGCCTTTTAGGAACTGGTTAGGTCTAATTTCTTATAATGATGATAAAGATGAAAAAATGATTGAATGGAGGAAAATATTAAAAGAGCTTGTAAAAACTGCAGCAAAAGAGTTAACTTATGCAGGTAATACAAGAGACTATAAAGGAAAGAAAAATGAAAATAAAGAGCAAGTAGAAAATATAGCGACTTTATATAATCAATTTTTATGGCGTTTGAATAAAGAATTAGATGTAAAGGAAGGTGATGCAGTGTAATGAGTAAGAGAAAGGAATTTATAAAAGCGGTAGGCACATGTATTTATAAAATAGATGCATTAAAAATGACATCGGTAGGTAAAGCGATATTGACCAAATTACGTCAATCAGTAAATCAACCATTGAGTCGAACAATAATAATTTGGCCGTTTCTTTTTGAAAGTATGTCAGATGATTTATTAGGAACAAGTGAACAGTTGACAGGTTTTGAAAAAGTATTGCTTAATACATGTCAATTATTTGCTATACATCAGCAAGGGCAAACTGATAGTGTTTTATTAGTTGACGAGGTAGAAAAATATAAGAATCTAGGATATTCGTTAAAGGTGTTACGTAGAGAACAGCCCTCAACAGCTGCTGATCGACGTTTTAATGCTATGATTACAGCTACTACCTATGAGGAATTATTAATTCATTTGAGACATTTAATTCGACTGGTAAAGTCAAAAGATACCAAGACTAAAATTAATTATGTTGGTTTGGCTGGAGACTTATATTCTTTTTATAGTGGATATGATGAAGATGTACGTTTAGCATGGGCAAAAGAATATTATAGAGCAGGTAGTAATAAAGAAGGAGAAAAGGAAAATGCAAAATAGTAATCGATTATTTTTAGATATTCATGTTATTCAGACAGTACCACCATCTAATATAAATCGTGATGATACAGGTAGTCCTAAAACAGCGCAATATGGGGGTGTTCGTCGGGCACGAGTAAGTTCACAATCTTGGAAAAAAGCTATGAGGGATTATTTTAGATTAAAGGGAGAAGAATCTTGTGTGGGGGTACGGACTTTACAAATTGTTCAGTATGTAGCTAATAAAGTAAGAAAAATAAATGAAGATATACCGCAAGAAGAAGCAATAAAATTAGCAGAATCTGTTATTAATAAGGCTGGCATAAAAACAAAAGATCATGCGGCAAAGGCTTTATTCTTTATGGGAGATAAACAGGCAGATGCTTTAGCTAAAGCTGCTATTGATGGTGTTTCAGATAAGAAAGAATTACAGCAATTACTCACTAATAATCCAGCGGTAGATATATCTTTATTTGGTAGAATGGTTGCTGATGATCCATCTTTAAATGAAGACGCGTCGGCACAAGTAGCACATGCTATATCAACACATGCGGTGCAAACGGAGTTTGATTATTTTACAGCCCTTGATGATTTATCTCCTGAAGATAATGCAGGGGCAGGTATGATCGGAACATTAGAATACAACTCATCGACTTTGTATCGATATGCTAATGTTGCTGTTCATGAATTGCAGCGGCAGTTAGGCGATATAGAAGCGGTAAAAAAAGCACTGAAATTATTTATTGAAGCTTTTACCAATTCTATGCCAACAGGTAAGATTAATACCTTTGCTAATCAGACGTTACCACAGGCAGTTATTGTTTCTTTGCGTTCGGATAGGCCTGTTAACTTGGTTAGTGCTTTTGAAAATCCGATTCAGTCAAGAGAAGGTTTTGTTAACCAATCGATTGAACGATTAGGAGAAGAATTTATTAAGGTAGAGAGATTCACAGAGAAATCAGTTAAGACCGTATATATGACATTGGATGGACAAAAAATAGCAGCATTACAAGCAGTAGACAATATTGATACGTTGAAAAACTTGGTTGATACGATAACAAATGCTATTTCCTTTTAGTAAATAGATAGGTGACCTTAATGAAAACAATTTTGTTGAAATTTGCAGGTCCGTTACAGTCATGGGGCACACATTCACATTTTGAAACACGGCATACAGATTTTTATCCATCTAAGAGTGCTGTTATTGGGTTACTGGCGGCAGCGTTAGGCTATGGTCGTGATGAAGATGAAAAAATACGTAGATTAAATACGTTAGATTTCGCTGTACGGATTGATCAGCAGGGCCGTATAATAAAAGATTTTCAGACGGCAAAGAAATATGATATAAAAAGTGAATTTAAAAAAGTAACTCAAGCTTATGTAACGACTAGGTACTATATAGAGGATGCTGTTTTTTTAGTCGCTCTTTCTTCTGCAGATGAGCAGTTGGTGACTGAAATAGAAAGAGCATTACGAAGACCCTATTTTCAACTTTTTATGGGGCGGCGCTCGGTGCCAGTTCTTGCTGATTTTTTAGTAGATATAGTAGATGTAGGCGCTATAGAAGCCTTAAAAAAAGAATCATGGCAAGCAGCTCGGTGGTTTATGAAAAAAGAGAAAGCCTCTTCTGTTAGACTTACTATTATAGCTGATAAAAAATTATTAGATAAAAAAGCATTAGCTATGCCTAGACGGGATGTCGTTTCTTCTTTTTCACAAAAAAATAGACGTTTTGCCTATCGGTATGAAGTACAAATAGCGGTAGATTTGACTAATCCTATGGCTATTAATGCTAGAGAGGAACATGATATCTGGGAGCAATTAGGAGAATAAGATGTTTCTATCAAGAGTTGAAATAGATGTATATAATCGGAGAAAATTAAAAGATCTAACGCATGTAGGTGCTTATCATAATTGGGTTGAACAAAGTTTTCCTGATGAAGTAGCTCATAGTATTCGTACTAGAAAATTATGGCGCATTGATGAAGTAAAAGGGAAAAAATATTTATTGGTTCTGAGTCAGAATAAACCAGATATAAAATTATTAGAGTGCTATGGTGTAGCTAATACAGCAGCCACTAAAGATTACGATACATTTTTGAATCAGATACAACAGGGACAACGAATGCGTTTTCGTGTGGTGTTAAATCCTGTAATTTCTCTTTCTAATAAGGAAGGAAAACGAGGTAATGTAAAGCCGCATATTACCTTAGACTATCAAATGCAATTTTTCTTAGAGCGTACTAATAAAAATGGATTTAAGGTCAATTCGGATGAAGTAGCTATTGTTGAGAGAGAATTTGTACCTTATAGGCGGCAGGGGCAAAAGTTAATTCGTTTGTCTAAGGTGGCTTATGAAGGTATATTGGAGGTTATTGATAGGGATATATTTAAACGAATATTAGTAGAAGGTTATGGTAAAAAGAAAGCATATGGTTTTGGTTTAATGACTGTTATACCGATAGAGAAGTGATTGCGTGCAAAAGAGTGGAGCAAAAAAGACAGAGTTACATGAATTGCCTAAGATTAGTGATAGGGTTAGTTTTATTTATGTAGAACATTCTAGAATTAATCGTGTAGATAGTGCGGTAACCGTAGCAGATGCACGAGGTATTGTTCGTATACCTGCCGCAATGATTGGTGTTTTATTATTAGGACCGGGAACAGAGATTAGTCATCGTGCCATGGAGTTATTAGGTGATACGGGAACAAGCATTAGTTGGGTAGGCGAACGAGGCGTCAGGCAGTATGCTCATGGACGTGCTTTGGCACATTCGACGAGATTATTAGAAAGACAGGCCAAATTAGTTTCTAATACAAGATCGAGATTACAAGTAGCTCGAATGATGTACCAAATGCGTTTTCCTGGTGAAGATGTATCCTCTTATACAATGCAGCAGCTTAGAGGCCGAGAAGGGGCTAGAGTTAGGCGTGTTTATGTCAATCAATCTAAAAAGTTTGGTGTTGCATGGTCAGGACGAGAGTATAATCCAGATAATTTTGAAGATGGCTCTGTTGTTAATCAAGCGTTGTCAGCTGGTAATGTGGCTTTATATGGTTTAGTGCATAGCATTATTGTTGCATTAGGCCTAGCTCCAGGATTAGGCTTTGTGCATACAGGTCATGATTTATCTTTTGTTTATGATATAGCTGATTTATATAAAGCAGAAATAACGATACCTGTAGCCTTCGAAATTGCATCAGCTTATAGTAAAGAAGATGATATTGGTCGAGTAACGAGGCTTAAAATTCGAGATTGTTTTATCGATGGCAAATTGATGGTACGTATTGTTCAAGATTTACAGATGTTGATGGGAGTAGAGCCAGAGGAAGAAGTACGTGCGACTGTAATGGATTTATGGGATGATAAAGGTGAATTAGTAAAATTTGGCGTTAACTATAAAGAGGGTACGTAAAAATGCCATTGACTGTCATTACTGTAAAAAATGCGCCGCTTTCCCTACGAGGAGATTTAACTAAATGGATGCAAGAGATTGCTACAGGCGTTTATGTAGGGAATTTTAATAGTAGGATACGCGAGCAATTATGGAGTCGTGTCGGTGAAAGTATTGGTACGGGAGAAGCAACTATAACTTATGCATATCGTAATGAAATTGGCTATTCATTTGACACTTTGCATACAGAAAGGACAGTTATTGATTATGAAGGAATTCCGTTAGTCCAAATACCTAAAAAAGAGTCCCATGAGAAAGAAGCAAAATTAGGATTTAGCGTAGCAGCTAAGTTGCGAAAGGTTAAGAAAAACGTGTTATATAAAGCTAACTTAGCTAATAGAGTTAGAGAGGGACTAGTTTTTATAGATATAGAGACCGACGGATTGGATCCACTAAAAAATAATATTATTGAAGTGGGTGCTGTAAAAGTGTTGAGAACAGAAGTAACGGATTTGACTATATTAATTAGCATTAAGGATACTTTGCCTAAGTTTATTACGGAGTTAACAGGTATAACTGATGCCATGTTGCGAGAAGAAGGTGTCTCTTTGTCTGTTGCTTTGGAACGGTTGCGTAAGTTTATTGGTACTCATGTATTAGTTGGATATAATATTGATTTTGATATTTCTTTTTTAAATCAAGCCTGTAGAAAGTTGGCTTTACCTGAGATTACCAATAGTAGTTTTGATTTGATGAAATTTGTTAAGCGAGATAATCTTTTTCTGCCTAATTATAAGTTGCAAACTGTGGTAAAAGAGTATAAGCTTGAACAAGCAGTGGAACATAGGGCGTTGGTTGATGCAAAGGTAATGTATGAGCTTTCTTTGAAACTAAATAATTTTAAGAAAAAGTTTTATGAGACATAGCTTATTTACTGGGATCTTTTAGTGTTTTTCCCGCATACGCGG
>SAMEA3663124__coassemble_270_pt1 | contig 18539 bp, 15 predicted proteins | sample SAMEA3663124__metabat2_low_PE_003 | metagenome-assembled genome bin SAMEA3663124 (sample SAMEA3663124) | pig gut metagenome | biome: pig gut; feature: pig-associated habitat; material: faeces | place: Denmark | collected 2012
AACAAATTCTGGGACTTACGTTTAAAAGGAAGCGAGCTCCAAGACCTAGCCAGCCAATTAGGCAGTGACGTGCCCTTCCTATTAAAAGGTGGTACGGCTCGTGGCAAGGGGCGTGGGGATGAACTCACTAACTTACCAACAGGCAAGCCTCAATGGCTCTTAATTGTTAAACCTAAACTATCTGTATCCACAGCTAAAGCCTATGCGCGTTTTGCTGGTCAATCAGCCTACACCAATCAGACGATAGACACGGTTGAGTCTCATTTGAATAAAGGCCAGTTTAAAGAAGCCTTTGCTGCCTCCGGCAACACCTTTGAAGAATTACTTTTTCCCTTGTATCCAGAACTAGCCGCTTGCAAACAATTCTTTACAGATCGGGGCTTCATTACCCGCATGACAGGCAGCGGCCCCACTATGGTTGTCTATCTTGACGAGGCCTTAGATGCTATTGATTTACAAGAAGAAATAAAAAAAGCTGGTCACAAAGACTGGCTAAGCTTAATTACAAAAACACATGGACAGGAGGATTTACCATGAGTACAAAAGCAAACCGTTTAACCCCTATTCGCTTAGATAACTACAAACCTCTACGAGAAGTTGTCTGCGAAACCTTACGGGAAGCTATCCGTGATGGCGTCCTAAAACCTGGTGAACGATTAATGGAAATTCCTCTAGCCGAAGAACTTGGCGTCAGCCGCACCCCTATCCGCGAAGCTATCCGCAAATTAGAACAAGAAGGCTTTGTCGTTATGGTTCCTCGTCGTGGTGCCTACGTAGCCGATATTTCCTTAAAAGACATAACTCAAGTCTTTGAAATCCGCTCGGCTCTAGAAGAACTAGCCGCCGGTCTTGCTGCGGAACGCATCACACCCGACGAAACAGAAAAACTAGAACGCCTGCTTGTAGAAATCGGCAACGACATGGAACAACACAACATGGATAAAATTGTAGAAACTGACATTAACTTCCACGAAGTACTTTACAAGGCATCTCGCAATGACCGCTTAGTTGAAATTCTGAATAATCTACGAGAGCAAACATCGCGCTTTCGGGCTATGTCTATGAATCAGCCAGGCCGCCTTATAAAGACCTGGGAAGAGCACCGCCTCTTAGTCGAAGCCATCACCAGCGGTAATGCTAAAAAGGCCCGTGAAGTAGCCCGTCTGCATATGGAACACTCAGAACACACCTTACTAGCAGGTATGAATTTTGAAAACACGCCTAAATAAGAAAAATAGATAAAGCAGATAAGCCTATCTCCCTCGGAGCTGGTACTATCGCAAGACTCCTTGCGATAGATAGGCTTATCTTCAAATAGCAATTAGCTAAAAAGACCGTATGCGGTGTTTAACAGCCCCTGTACGGTCTTTTTCAGTTCATCTTTCATATAACCCAATTATACATAAATCTACACAACTATTAGTAATAATAACTGTCCTTACTAACACTATCGATAGGACCAATAGCAAGTACCAAAAAGAATAATAAGTACCATAATTAAAATAATCCACGCCTCTACACGACGATTCATTAAAAGTTCTAGTAACCCCTGCAAAAAGTTAAGCATATACTATCTCCCTATGTACATTACAAATGTCAATCCCTAGTTATTTATGATTCTTATTATATCATTTCTACTGACTCTTATATATAGGCATTCAATCTTATCTCCTTTTGCGGTATAATGAGGGCATGAATCAACAATTATAGTCTCATGTTTTACATTCTATACAAAAAAGGAGTTTATTATGAAACTATCGACCTCCCATTTACGCCAGGCTATACTGGCGACTATGAGCGCCGCCGCTTTTGGTCTTTTTATTTGTCAGCCAACGATGAGCTTTGCTGACACCCCAACAACAGGTACTATCGCCGTTATCGCCGAAACGCCAACAACTACTAGCAGCACATCTACAGAAACAAGCGCAGTAAGCACGACACCATCTAATAATACTGCCACTAATTCTTATGCAGATACTATGAAAATTTTAGAAGCCTTACGGGCTAACACAGATGCAACAGCCAATGCCTATGCCCAAGCCGCTGCGGTTGAACCACCAGCTTATGTACTTGAAGGCATTTATAACCTTCCACCTTCTGACTATGATGCCAACCAGGTTACCCCTTATGGAGCTCTTGCCTACCAAGCCAAAGCTTACGAAGCGGAATACAACCCGCAGCCACCAGTCGAAGCGGCTCAAATCGAACCAGCTAACAGCAAGCCAACTATCGTACCAGATCAGTCAACAAGCAACTTCGGCTCCACTACCATTCCTAAGGCACCAGCTGGCGTTACCGAACCTGCCAACTTATTGCAAGCTAATGCGGCAACAACTTCGACTAGCACAAGCACGACTGCAACCAGCCAGCAAAACGTATCCGATGCAGTAACTACAACCGCAACACCCGTTGCAAGTTCACAAGCATTAACAACGCCAGTTACACTTGTTAATCCGACAATTAATACAAGCAGCTGGCAGCGTACTAGTTTCTCCGTTGGTGACCAAACCTTCTCCATGAAGATATTGCCTAACAACTCGAGTTTCTCCGTACAAAGCAGCAACGAACAAATTGGTCGCAGCAACCGCAACCAAGTAACCTTATATATGAACGGTGTCGTTCAAGGTGAAAATTACACAGCTGCTGTTACCTTCACAGCGCCGCCAACCAATCCAACACAGTTCCAATTAACATCGGACGCTAACATCCAAAAACTAGTGCCAAATAGCTTTAACACCACTATCAATAATGCAATCACAGGTAATACAAGCTATACGTATACTAAATTCGGCAATCAATGGATTGGCGGCAAGAGCGGTTCCATCACAACGGGCAATACATCTGGCGTCTATACACAAGCTGTTACCGTTATTAATAATTTTGACGTAACGACTACTGTGGCTGCCACGGCTACACAAGCTAGTGAAGCCCGTAATATTGCGTATGCCTTAATTGAATCTATTCAGAAGGCAAACTAAGATGTAAAAACTATTTTATATATAATAATTTTTGCATCACTAACTAACATAGAACCTTCTTGCGATAGACTAATATAGCCACTAGACCTATATAAATCTATCGCAAGGAGGTTTTCTTTTTTTTATCTATAAGAATGTGCAGCCTACTCCCAAAAGCTTGACTTAACTATTCACCAATCAAGAATATCCTCATATATAACAAAACCGCCCCTAACCATTAACGGTTAAGGGCGGTTTTATTATATAATCCAGCTATTCCCTAAGACTTCTTTTTTTATTCTAATGAATCCGTCTACTATCTATAAGAGGCAAATACGGACACACTCTTAATAAACGGTCAATAGCCACATAATAATCGGCACGACAATAACGAACAAGGTCGACGTGGATACCACAATATCTGTCGCAAATTTAACATCACAATGATATTGGTCAGCCAAAATAGGTAAAACAGCAAAGGCTGGTGTAGCTGCTTGAATAACTAAGGTATGACTGAATAGTCTAACAAGGTCAATACCAAAGCCTGAACCGACCCATATAATCCCCACCATTAAGGCTGGAGCTACGATAAAACGTCCGATTAAGACAATAATATTATCACGACCAAAACTCATATTCCTAAGTCCAAATTTACGAAGCATAATACCAATATAGAACAAGGCCAACGGCGTAACCAAAGCACCTAAGCCATGCAAGGTCTGCAAAATAAATATAGGTAACGCATGGTCAGCATCCGGCCACCAAATCATAAAAGGAATAGCTACAATGAAGCCCCATAACGGTGCAGGGATAATATGCTGCCAATTGAGCTTCATATGCCGTTCCCCCTTATCTACTGCTTGCGTTGATAAGGTTGGATCGCCAATGGAAAAAGTCCATAAGGTAAATGTCCATAAGATGACCGTATTAACTAAATAATATACAATCAAATAAGGTAAGGAAATAGCGCCAAATAAAGCTACATTTAGAGGCAAGCCAATAAAAGCCGTATTAGTAATATTAAAACCGGCCATCATAACGATACGCCGTTCTTTACTTACATGAAGAGCCTTTACTACCAACCAAGAAATAAAATACCCAATAAAGATTGATAAAATAACATATACGATACCCGGTGCTAGTGTAATCATACCATCAATTTTGAACTTAGAAATCATATCACTGAAAATAGCACACGGTAAGGCTACTTTCAAAATGATATTTGATAAGGCCTTAGCAAATTTATCATCAAACCAATTGATACCCTGCATATAATAGCCAATAGCCATTAAAATAATGAGCACTAGTATACTCTGAATGGATGTTCAAAACACACTCATACCAATCGCCTCTTTCTTAAAGACGTAACTAATAACAATTATCATCACTAACTGCTTATACTGTATATATTAGCTAAATATAGAAACAAATCCTTTTTTATTTATCACTAATTTATTATTTTTATAAAAGCGTATGAATATGCCTAGACATTCACAAATTACAGCAGGCCCTTTCTTCCTCTATAATCAAAAGGGGCCCTCGCACAAGCAAGAACCCCTTCGACTTATACATTTTCAATTTTTTATTCATGAAACAAGAGGGTTAATCAATTACCGATTTTTCTTTTTTAATTTAAACATGCCATACATAAACAAAACCCAAATTGGCATAGCATACACAGACATCCGCATAGAATCCATAGTATACATAACACAAACAATACCTAATAAGAATAAAAGGCAAAGATAATCTAACCACGGATATAAAAAAGACCTAAATTGCAACTGCTTGTCTGTCCCCGCCTTAATATAGTGCTTTCTAAACTTAATATGAGTAATAATAATGATGCCCCAACTGATAATAAGGCCGCCCACAACAAGTCCTAGAAGCTGCATAAAGACTTCCCCACTCTTAGGATAAGCATAAGTCAAGAGTACAATGGCCAAGGCCACAACCGAGGAGAACACAATACCCACCATAGGAATCCCCCGTACGGTAATAGACGCAAATATATTAGGTGCATTGCCATTCTTAGCTAAGCCATACAGCATTCTAGAATTGCTATACAGCACACTATTAAAAACAGATAGAGCCGCAATTAATACAACAAAATTAAGAATATTAGCGGCTGCTGGAATCCCTATATCATTAAAGATTTCAACAAAAGGACTGCCTTTCATACCAACCATATCCCAAGGCGCTAATGTCATAAGCACCAACATAGTACCAATATAGAAAATCAAAATACGAATCAAAATTTCATTAATAGCCTTAGGAATCGTCTTTTGTGGATTTTCCGTCTCTCCGGCAGCAATTCCAATCAATTCAACACCACCAAAGGAAAAAAGGACTACCGCTAAGGACATAAGAAAACCTACTGACCCATTAGGAAAGAAACCGCCATTATCCCAAAGATTGTGAAAGTTCTGTGGAAAACTCCCCATGTCTGTAAAGATAATCCAAAAACCAAATAAAATCATAACAACAATAGCTGCGACTTTTATGAAAGACGACCAAAATTCAACTTCCCCAAAAGCCTTAACATGAACTAGATTAATAGTTGCAATTACCAAGATACAGACTAAGGTAGTCACCCAATGGGGCAAAGCGGGAAACCAAAAATTCATATATACAGCAATGGCCGCTAGCTCAGCCATACCAGCCATCATATATAAAATCCAATAATTCCACCCCGACAAATAACCAGCAAAATGACCCCAGTACTTATTAGCAAAATGACTAAATGACCCAGATACTGGTTCATGCACACTCATTTCACCAAGCATCCGCATCACACAAAAAATAAAAATACCTGCCAACAAGTACGACAAAATAATACCCGGTCCTACCAATTTTATAGTAGGTGCCGACCCATAGAAAAGGCCTGTCCCAATAGATGTACCTAAGGCTATCATCTGCATATGCCGATTTTTAAGGCTTCGCCTCATATGATGTGATTGTCTTTCTTCACTCATTCTTCTCAATCCTTCCATCCTACATCAATCACACTTATAATACTCTGAGTATATCACACTCACCTTTACCTTGTCCCCTTATCATGCTATAGTGAAAGCAAAAAAGGAGGCACTTCTATGATTTTTTCTACAACAGACATCGATTTTCACACCCTAGGCTATCCAAAGGTCTTCGTGAAAGCCTTAACTTTTCTAACCACTCACGATTTCACCACTATGGAACCAGGTCGTTTAACCATTCAAGGCACTATGATGTACGCCAACTTAGACGTCGTCCACACAAAAGCCTATAAAAACAGTAAGCCAGAACAACACCAAGACTATATTGATGTTCAATATATTGTTCGTGGCCGTGAAGACATGGGCTTTTACACAGATAGACACATTCATGCGCCTATCGAATCTCATCCTGATAAGGATTGCTGGTTCTACGCCAATGACCTACCGGATGAAGGTATCGTCCACGCCGTACCTGGCTCTTATGCCATCTTCTTCCCCTCTGATATCCACCGGCCTCTGCTGGCCCCTAACGACCAACCAGAACCGGTCCTAAAAGTTGTCGTTAAGATTCATAAATCATTATTAAGATAAAATCAATAGAGACTCAAACTTATACTTATCCTAACCAACATACCATCTCGCAAAAGACGTATATTCTCCTTTCCACTAACTATTTATACCTACGCGTAATCAAAATCCACAAATAACCAAAAGAGCTATCTCCTAATAATAAAGATTAGGAGATAGCTCTTTTTACCTGTGAAATTATAACTACCAAAGCGTATCACTTTTAGCTTATATGTAGCAAGCAAAACAAAGGCTTACACATGATGCATGCGCTTAAAATAATGCTTAGAATCGCCATTGGCTTTCCAACCCACACGGTCACCAATAGACATAACACGCCGTGTTAAACAATCCTTACACTTGTCTGCATTATCGTCTACACAAGGCTTATTATCATATAATAAATACTTAGCGCGATGCTTAGGTATGGTAATAATAGGCATAAGAATATTAGCCCCTGCCACAAGTCCCTTTTCACGGCCTAAGGGATCTAGCGCCTGTAATGCCGTCGTCGCTGCTATATTCACATCTTTTAGATATAAACGAGTAAAAGCAATCATCTTAAGTCCTAGCTGCAAACGTTCTAACTTTTTTTTCTCTGTATCTAGCCCCGCCTGCAAAGCTTCTTGTCCTAAAGGCGTATCATGATGAACAACATAAGGCCCCATACCAATCATATCGATATCCATATCTTTATAAAAGAGAATATCATCGACCAAATCCTGTAAGGTCTGTCCTGGCAGCCCAATCATAACCCCAGTACCAACCTGCAAGCCGGCCTTACGAATGGCCTTTAAACAATTAACTCTCGTCTGGTAAGAATGCAGGTCATCCTTAGGATGAATCGTTTCATAGAGCTTTTGATTCGACGTTTCTATGCGCAATAAATAGCGTGATGCTCCAGCCTCTTTCATGCGTTTATAAGCTTCTTCGGTTTGCTCCCCAACGCACATAGTAATACCTAAAGAACCATCCCCAATTTGCTTAATCTTTTGAATCAACTCAATCATGTAATCGACAAATTCATCATCTGTACGTTCACCAGATTGCAAAGTAATCGAGCCATACTCATGATCATAGGCCCAACGAGCCATCTCTAAGATTTCCTCTTCCGTCATATCAAAGCGTTCAGCCTTATCATTTTCACGGCGAATACCACAATACTTACAGTTCTTAATACAACGATTAGAAAACTCAATAAGTCCCCGATAATAAGCGACATTATCAACATAGGCCGTCTTTACTTCATAAGCCTTCTTATAAATCTTAGCCAATACCTCTTCATCAGTAACCTGCATCAATACAGATAATTCTTCTGGCGTAACAACATCATTGCCAACTAAATCTTTTTGTAAAATTTTTGCTACTGCTTTATCCATTATACGTACCTGTATAAGAAAAAAACGTTCTCTTAAGCCATTAAGACAAAGGTCTTGGTTTGTGAGGGCGCGTGGCTTCCTTAATATCTTTTTCTGTTAAAGAATCAATCAAATCCGGATTCCACACCATAATTGGTAGACCCACTACATGGGCCGCCTTCATTTCATGGCATAAGGATACACATTCTGTTAAATAATCAGAACCTTCACTTACTAAATCACAAATTAAGACAACATGACGCCCTTTAACAGGTGCCCCATTATAAGCTAAAGCCTGTCCATCAAAATAGATTGTTCCCGTCTGCAAACGGCCATCGCGGTAGTCTTCAATTCGTTCTAACATCAGATGTTCCAATAAGGTCCGTCCTGGTGTAACAGCTGGATGCTTGGTTGCTAATCCTTCTGCCTGTACGTGAACGAAAACCGTCTTACACCGCTTATCGGTGCGCCAGTTCATTAAAGCTTGTTCAACCGTTCCATAAAACAAATAAATCTGCCAAGGATCTACAGAGCCCGTCTGGAAGATATCTATAATATCTCCATCTTTAGCGCTGTTTAAATCACCTAACAACTCTTCTGCCACATCAGCCATAACTTCTTCATAGTCTGATTGTGCCTTTAAATTCTTGATAGAATCATCCATTTCTAATTTTACATCATCTGTCATTGGTTTTTTCTTTTCTGCCATTGACTGCACTCCTTGCTTCTATAGGGATTAGTTTGTATATGTAGTATATCATATATTGGCCTATAAAAGGCAAAAGTAAATAAGGTAATAGTTGTCAACCAAAACTTACTCGGATATAATTGAGTCAGATATACCCGAGTCAATTACTTCCGAGTAAGTTTCATTATATATAAGGAGGTTCTCATGCCTTTTATCGGTCGTACGGAAGAATTAAAAAAACTCAATAAGCAATACAAAGAACCTGGTGCTACAGCTACTCTTATTTACGGTCGCCGCCGAGTCGGGAAAAGTGAATTAATTAAACATTTTCTACAAGTCTCTGCTATTCAAGGCCTATATTATGAATGCAAACAAACAACACAAGAAAACAATGTATCCACCCTCTCTAATCTATACGCAGAACAAGTTAATCTTCCGCCTTTTGCTTTTTCTTCTATAGAAGACTTATTAGATTACCTATTTCGTACCCATACAGACAAACCATATGTATTAGTTTTAGACGAATACCCTTACCTACGTCAAGTCACGCCTGGACTCGACAGCATTCTGCAAACCCTCCTCGACACTTATAAGCACACATCTCAACTAAAACTTATTATTTGTGGCTCTTTCGTTGACACAATGAAATCACTTCTTCTGACTCATAATCCACTTTACGGCCGCTTTTCCTTATCTATTCACTTAAAAGCTATGGATTATTATGAATCTGCTCAGTTTTATCCTTCTTTTACTAATGAAGATAAAATACGTCTTTACAGTGTTTTTGGAGGTATCCCCTATTATAATCAACTAATTAATCCTGCTCTATCTGTAAAAGACAACATTATTGAACTTCTCGCCTCCCCCAATGCCCGTTTAGAAAGCGAAGTACAACTGTATCTACAAGGGGAGTTGTCTAAATTCACAAATGCCAATGAAGTCTTCGAAACCTTAGCCAAAGGCATATCTAAATATAAAGATATTCTAGACCAATCCCATGTATCCAGCAACCCAGCCCTTGCCGATGTATTAAAACGCCTTCTATTGATGGAAATGATTCATAAAGAAACGCCTATTAACGATTCAAAAAACAAACGTCGCACAGCTTATTATATTAGTGATAACATGTCGCTCTTTTATTATCGCTACATTTTCCGTTATGCGTCTCCTCTCCGTATTATGAATTCGGATGCCTTTTACACCCGTTATATCGAAAAAGACTTTGAAGAAACTTACGTACCAAAACGCTTTGAACATATTTGTCGTCAATTTTTAATCCGTCAAAATCGTCAAGGTCTACTAAATCCTATAATCGATGCTATTGGTACCTATTCCTATGATTTACCAACTGAACATCGCAACGGCGAGTTCGATGTCGTTACCCATGATGATAAGGGTTACATCAACTATGAAGTAAAATTCCGCAACAAGCCTATATCACAAATCATTATTGAAAAAGAACGCAGCCAAATGCAAACAGCTAATTTACCCTTTTATTCTTACGGTTTTTTCTCACGCAGTGGCTACACCACCAACGCTCTTACATATATAAAAAATACCCAAGGAAGGGCTTATACACTAGATGATTTATACCAATAGCTTCCATCCCCCTATGTTTACATTCGCCTGTGCCAAAGGTATAATTAAAATCTAATAAAGAACTTTGTAGATAAAAAAAATTATATAGAACCACGTCTACCTATATTCCAACACCTAAAATAAGCATGCCATCGAATTTACCCAAATTCAAACTCGGCATTACGCTTGATTTCCTAAATACTATTTTATATTTACCTTTACTTATATAGGAGGCCTAACATGAACACCTTAGATACTATACTTACTCGCCGCAGCACCCGTAACTATTTACCAAAACTTGTTGAAAAAGACAAATTAGATAAAATCCTACTAGCTGGTCAATTTGCCCCTTGTGGCAGTAATACGCAAACTAACCATTTTTTTGTCGTGCAAAAGGCAGATATTCTGCAAAAACTCATCTCCTTAGTAGAATCTCGCTTTGCTACTATGGAAGTAACTGAAGGCATGTACAGCAGCATTAAAAATTCTATTGAACGCTCTAAAAAAGGCGGTTACATATTTACTTACAATGCCTCTACCCTTATTATTGTAGCCAATAAAAAAGACTACGGTAACAACATGGCCGACTGTGCTACAGCTGTAGAAAATATGATGATTACAGCCAACGCCCTAGACTTAGGTTCCTGCTGGATTAACCAGTTGCGTTGGTTAAATGAAGACCCAATTATCCTAGACTACTTGCACACCCTAGGACTTACTGATGATGAACGTGTCTATGCCTCCCTCATCGTTGGTTATCCAGCAACTAAAGACGGCCTACCTATCCGCACCATGCCTGCACGTAAGGGAAATGAGATTACATACTTGTTGTAAAATCAAATAACTAATTAGACAAATAATTTCTACTCTTACTAATATAAATTTCAGCAAAAAACAAAAGGCTTCAACTAGAGTAAGTACCTAGGTTGAAGCCTTTCATTTTTTTACACATCTGTATCTGAAAGAGCCTCTATAAGTTCACCCATGCGAGCCTCCTGCCACATGGCATCTACAAAAGAACGGAGTAAGACAACTTCAAAAACAGCACCTGTCCCTTCACCTAGAGCCAAATCTAAACGCAAAAGCACATCGTGCTCTTCTATATAACCAAGTGCCAGAGCCGCTTTCATACCTGGTTCTCTCGACCAATGCGATGGAAAGGCCATATGAGCTACCCTCTCATCCATCTGCACAGCCGCCGCAAAAGCAACAGCTGTAATAAATCCATCAATAACAAAAGGCAAACGGCTATCGGCACAAGCCCGCATAGCTCCATACAGGGCTGCTAAATCAAAGCCCCCAACACATATAAGAGCCTCTTCTACATTCTGAATGCCTTTACCATACATCTCATGAGCATAACGCAAAGCCTCTATCTTACGGGCAATAACCTCTGGACTCCGCTTATTCGCACCATAGCCTACAATATCTTCTGCTTTTGCGTCTATAATAAAAGACAAGACAGCCGATGATGTTGTTGTATTCCCAATACCCATTTCACCAAAGGAAAGTAAATTATAGCCATCAGCCTTAGCCTGTTGTACGCATGCACGGCCTGCTGCTACCGCTTTTTCAAATTCATCTCTTGTCATGGCTGGTTCTTCCAAAAAATTAGCTGTCCCGCGAGCTACCTTATAATCAAGGCCAACTGCTTTCTTACTATCTATCCCAACGTCAACTACCTGATAAGGGATAGCATTAGTCTGACAAAAGCGAGAAATAGTTGCTTTCCCTTCCACCATTAACTGGGCTTGCCAATAGGAAATATTGGATGGATAAGACACGACGCCCGTCTTCGCCACTCCATTACTAGCAGCAAAAATATAATGCTTAGCTTTTATTTCTTGATGTAGTTGATTCCAAGCTTTGTACAACTTGATAAGCTGTTCTTCCATCTTACCCAAAGCCCCTTGAGGAATCACCATCGTATCAATAGTTTCTTGTGCCTTCTCTACTACTGCTTTATCATACGTAAAATAACTCATACCTAATGTCCCTTACCTAATAACGACTCATTTCTTTTATAAACCTCTATGGCTCTATCTATATATGTGTGTTCACAAAACCAACTATAGCCATGAGCCACTTATATCTCTAAACTACAACGTATTCTCTTCTTCACTGACAACTCTAACCTGTACAGCCCCTACAGGACAAATGGTATAGCAATCACCACAACCAATGCAGCCTCGCCCAATAACATACTGCTGCCCTTGCCGTCTAATGCAAGAAACAGGGCAATCAGCGGCACACGCTCCACAACAAACACAAGTGGGTTTTATTTGAAAACTTTTATCCATTCTCATCTCCTCTATACTTCCTATATAGCCCTCCGATTATACAAGCCAACGCTGCTTTCTTCTTCAACTGACATCAATCATCTGATTAACCTATTCGCTTCTAAAAATATCTTTAACTACATTAATCTAAAACCTTATGCGCCAAGTTATCATCCTGACACACGATAAGATTAGGCTTTAACTTTCTGCCTTATCACCTATAAGTATAAACAAAGAGAGATAATCTAAATAGATTATCTCTCTCTTTTATAAAATATAGCCCAAACTACGACTATTCGTTACCTTCAGCTCGCATCAGCTACTAAATATATATCCAGCTAAACAAAGCTAGGGAAGATAAGTACATTGAACTCTTGTATAAACTAACTACGCAAGTCTCTTATCTATACCTCTCCGCACAACTACCTTATTTAAGCACTGACGCACAACGAGCACATAAAGTTGGATGCTCTGCATCTTGACCCACTGTATCTCTATGAATCCAGCAACGTTCACATTTTTCAAGCTGACTAGCCTTAACAACAATAGCTAAATGGCCTTCTTCTGTAGCTTTAGCTTCTGCTGGCGCCTTATCTTTACCTTCTACAAGATTAGCTTCACTAACGATTAAGAAATTAGCTAATGCATCGCTCATAGCTACCAAGGTCTTATAGGCTTCGCCATCAGCATATACGGTAATCGCTGCATCCAAGGAATGCCCAATTACCTTAGCACGGCGCGCTTCTTCCAAGGCTTTTGTCATTTCACTACGAAGAGATAATAGGCGTGTCCATTTTTCAGATAAAGCCGCATCCAAATATTCTGTATGAGACTTAGGCCAATCTTCTAACAAGACACTAATACCCATACCATCTTCTTTCGGCATATATTTCCATACTTCTTCTGCTGTGAAAGATAAAACAGGCGCTACCATACGCACTAGAGTACTAACAATTTCATACATAGCTGTCTGTGCACTACGACGAGCTGGCGCATCCGCTTTTTCTGCATACATAGTATCCTTTAATACGTCTAAATAGAAAGCACTTAGATCAACGGTGCAGAAATTATGAATGGCATGATAAAGCACATGGAATTCATAGTGTTCATAGGCATCCGTTACTTTTTCACGCACTTCTTCTAAACGCATCAAAGCCCAACGGTCAATTTCAGATAATTGTTCGTAAGGAACCTTATCCGTATTTGGATTAAAGTCATCTAAATTCCCCAACAAAAAACGGAATGTATTACGAATTTTACGATACACTTCTGACATCTGTTTCGTAATTTCTTTAGATAAACGAACGTCACCTTGATAATCTGCTGAAGATACCCAAAGGCGCATAACATCAGCACCATACACATCAATAATGTCAGATGGTGCTACCGTATTGCCTACAGACTTGGACATTTTGCGGCCTTCACCATCCACAACAAAGCCGTGCGTCAATACCGAATTATATGGTGCTTTACCTGTCGTTGCTACCGAGGTCAATAAGGAAGAATTAAACCAACCGCGATGCTGGTCAGACCCTTCTAGATACATAGCGCATGGTACATCTAAATCATTGTTCTGTAACACACCAGCCCAAGAGGAACCACTATCAAACCAGACGTCCATAATATCTGTTTCCTTCCGGAAGTGATCATGGCCACAATGAGGGCATTTAAAGCCATCTGGCAATAATTCTTCTGCTGTATGAGCCCACCAAGCGTCAGACCCTTCCTTAGCAAACCAATCTTGCACGGAATGAATTGTCTCATCATTACATACATAGTCGCCGCAGCTTTCACAATAGAAAACAGGGATTGGCACGCCCCACGCACGCTGACGGGAAATACACCAGTCACCACGATCAGCCACCATATTATAAATACGGTCATGACCCCATTTAGGAATCCACTGCACTTGGTTATCAATAACGTCTAAAGCTTCTTTACGATAGCCATCTACAGAGGAGAACCACTGTTCCGTTGCGCGGTAAATAACTGGGTTCTTACAACGCCAGCAGTGGGCATATTGATGGCGTAAAGTTCCCTTATGAAGCAAGTTACCATTATGCGCCACAATCTTAAGAACCGGTACTTCCGCATCATGAATCTCAAGACCGGCTAAGTTTTCTTCTGTATCACCGTAACGGTTATTATCTACTGATGATACATAGCAACCTGTTGGATCTACAAAGGATAAAATTTCTTCCTGGTCTTTAGGCAATTTTCCTGCCTTCTTGTATTTCATGAATACATTAAAGTCATCTTCCCCATGTGCTGGTGCGGTATGTACGCAGCCAGTACCAGCTTCCAAGGTAACATGATCACCTAATAAAACCGTTACATCCCGATTAACAAACGGATGATGGAATTGAGCCAGTTCTAATTGATCACCTGGGAAGGAATTAAGCACTGTATAGTCTTCAATACCACAATCTTTTAAGGCACTTTCAACCAAGTCCGATGCCATCAAGTAATATTCATCGCCGACCTGCACCCAAGAATACATCAAATCAGGATTAACAGAGATATCCTGGCTGGCTGGCAAAGTCCAAGGCGTCGTCGTCCAAATAACAGCAAAAGCTTTCTTTGGATCAACTTCCTTAGGCATAGTCTGATTTGGCTGACTAACAAAGGCATATTTTACATAAATCGAGAAAGATTTCTTTTCCTTATATTCGATTTCTGCTTCGGCTAAAGCAGTTTCACAATGCGTACACCAATAAACGGTTTTTAAGCCTTTATAAATGTGACCCCGTTTAGCCATTTCCCCAAAGATGCCGATTTCTTTTACTTCAAATTCCTTGCGAAGAGTTAAATACGGACGCTCCCATTCACCAAGAACACCAAAGCGAATAAAGTCTTTTTTCTGTTCTTCTACGCACTGCAAGGCATATTCCTTACATTTAGCCCGTAAATCTAATGGCGCCATTTCATGCCGGTTAAGCCCCGTATTCTTAATAACTGCATGTTCAATAGGAAGACCATGTGTATCCCAGCCAGGAATATAACGCGTATAATAGCCCTGCATGGTCTTATATTTCATAATCATGTCTTTTAAGGTCTTATTCAAGGCATGGCCAATGTGAAGCTTACCATTTGCATAAGGAGGACCATCATGCAAAATAAAGTGCTTACCATTTTTACGTTTATCCAAGCGTTTACCATATACGTCATTATCCTGCCAGAATTTTAGAATTTCTGGTTCCCTTTTTGGCAAATTACCACGCATAGGAAACTCCGTAGCTGGCAAGTGTAATGTTTTACCATAATCCATGTCACTCATGTTACTCTCTCCTTATTTAAAACACATAATTTAACTAATTCATTCATAAATAGTAAAAGCATTTTTATATGCAAGGTGCAAGGTACACGTTGAAGTATCTCTATCTATATTCGCCTTATAAATGACATTCTATAGGCAAGGTATATACTTAATTATCTCCGTTTCCATCCACCTTATAAATAAAAAACTATTTCAGTGGCTTCATTAAAGAATCTCACTATTCTCACATAAGAATAATCGCTATAGACTCATACGTAAGAAATACAAAAAAGCATCCGCCCCCGAAGGGACGAATGCTATAATCCGTGGTACCACCCTACTGATAAAATAGACAAACAGCCATACTTTATCACTCAAGCCGATATGGAGGCGAGTCCTTGCTATACTCCAAAGTGATCCGCTATACCTTCCTTTACGAGGCTTACACCATTTCCCCGCTCGCTATAAAGTACCCGCTATAGCCGTCTTTTTCCTTGCATGCATATATATGAATATCTTTGATTATATGAAAGGAAGGCATCTGTGTCAAGGGGTTATATTCTAGCCAAAGCCTACGATACTAGCAGTCCCTTATCACGCAATGTCCCTTCTATTTGCTCCATAACCTGCAAAGACGGGGCCTCTACCAGATGAGTATGAAGACCATGAGACAATGAACTTAAGAGCTGATTTTGACTTTCTTTAAACCGCTTTACAAAAAGCCTGCAATCCTCCATGGATTGAATATATAGAGACGCTTCTATATTCCCATATATATCATGCTCAACACCAATGGTATATACAATACCGCCTAAAGATAAAATCGTCGTTAACTCTTCTTCGACTTGTTCTCTACCATGCTTACATAAAAAGACCTTCTTAATACTCCCATCATGAGGTGAAATCATCTTATAACCCCGTGGCGTCGAAGCTATAGGATACCCACTTTGCCTAAGAGCAGCTATATCTCCCACAATAATTGGCCTTGTAACGCCATACATTTCTGCCAGTTTACCACCTGATAAAGGACTATCAGATTTGGCCAATAACTGCATCATAGCAACACGTCGTTCTTTATTCTTCATTGTAAGGACACCTCTTATCATTTTTTATTTTCTAATCCAATCTTTTTCCCTTTGTTTCTGTGCCTAAGAAAAGCACAGCAGCAGCAGCCATAAGGAAAACAAAAGCAAATAATAAAAAGATTTGACTAACCATCCATGCCTGGCTTAATAAAAAACCAACTAATAAAGGCGCCGCCATACCTCCCAAGCGACCGAGTCCAGCCGCCCAACCAGATCCAAGGCCTCGTATATAGGTAGGATATAGTTCTGGCGTATACGCATAAATAACGCCCCAAGCACCTAGATTAAAGAAGGACATCAATGTCCCCCATAGAAGCAAACTGCTTAAACTATCAGCTCCGCCAAAGAACCACGCCGCAAGACCGCTAGCTAAAAGGAAGATAACAAAGGTATATTTACGTCCCCAATGCTCTACTAAATAAGCTGCCGCTCCATAACCAGGCAACTGAGCCAAGGTCATGACTAGTACATAAGCGGCCGACTTAGTCATAGAAAAACCATGCTGATAGACAAGCTGTGGCAACCACATAAATATACCATAATAGCTAAACATCAGTCCAAACCAAGTTATCCACAGCATAAGGGTTGACTGTCTAAACGCCTTTGTCCATAATCCCATAACTGATATCTTCTGTTTTACCTCTGTTCTTCCTTTATTGACTAGCTCCCTTTCTTTTCCATTTCTTACATCATCTTTAATTCTGCTTTGTCCTATAGGATTAACAGCTTCTATAGCTACACTATTACCCTCATCCATACGACCGTTCTTATCCCCTTTAGTAGCCTCATACTCATCCCTAACGACTAGCTTTTCCATCTCTCTTAGTAAGGCTTTCTTATTTAACCCTCTCCCCACTGACTCTTCAATGGAACAAATAATAGCCTGTGCTTCATCTATTTTACCCTTGCTTAGTAAAAAACGCACTGACTCCGGCAAATGCATACGAATCAGCCCTACATAAATAGCAGGCAAAGCACCTATAAGAAAAGCAACACGCCAACCAAAATCCAAAGCGATACCATAGGTAAGCCCTGCTGCTAACAACCAGCCAACGGCCCAAAAACTTTCTAAGATCACAACAAATCGACCTCTTACGCGCGTCGGTATATATTCTGTTACTAAGGTAGCAGCCACCGGTAGTTCACCGCCAAGCCCTAAACCAACTAAAAAGCGAAAACACACCAACCAAGTATAACTAGGTGCCAAGGCACACAAGGCACTAGCTAAACTATATAAGATAACCACAGCCGCAAAGACTCGCTTACGTCCCCAATGGTCAGCCAACGCACCGGCTAAAATAGCCCCTATAGCCATACCTATTAGGCCAATACTTCCCAACAAACCAATGGCACCTGCACTCAATTGCCACTCTTGTGCTAACTTAGGCATCAAAAAGGCTATCAGCCCCGTATCCATCGAATCAAAGGCCCAACCTAAACCAGCTGCCAGCAAGAGCTTATAATGAAATCGTCCAACCGGCATAGTCTCTAATTCTGCTAGTATATCTTTTCCTTGCATGTGTAAACCCTCTTCCTATAATTAGCTAACCTCCCAAATAAAAATTTACATACTTTACACGTGTAAATTTTATATAATAATAGCACCTTCTATAAGCTATGGCAAGCTAAATACAAAAAAGAGTAGTTTAAGCAAATTAACTTAAACTACTCTTTTCCTTGTATTATACTATTTTTTACGTATACCTACGTATCTTAAGCGTCAATCTTACTTACAACGCCGGCACCAACCGTATGGCCACCTTCACGAATAGCGAAGCGTAAACCTTCTTCAATAG
>SAMEA3663124__coassemble_273_pt1 | contig 18515 bp, 13 predicted proteins | sample SAMEA3663124__metabat2_low_PE_003 | metagenome-assembled genome bin SAMEA3663124 (sample SAMEA3663124) | pig gut metagenome | biome: pig gut; feature: pig-associated habitat; material: faeces | place: Denmark | collected 2012
CTCCAAGTTCAATGATGACATCCGTTTGAGGGAAAAGGTGTTTGATGGCTTTGGTTTCTGCAATTACTTCCTGAACAAATGGGATATTTAAGTGTTCAGCCATAGCCATGCCGCCGGACCCTGTGATAGCGAGGCGTACGGAATCGCTTTCATGGCCTTTAGCGGCTTCGTTAACTAAGGTGTAAACGGTGTCCATGATATTAGCGTGGTGGCGTTTGTATTTTTTGTATATATAATTGTCGGCTTCATCTAACAACACAACTTTAACTGTTGTGGAGCCAACATCAATCCCCATTGTTAAATTCAAGGAATAAAACCTTCTTTCTGTGATAGTTGTATAAATTATTTGGATAAAAATAAGCGTATCGTTCAATTATGGTTACGCCTAGCGTTTTGTCTGCTATATTCAATAAGTCGATATAAGAATAGTATACAACATATGTAAAGGAAAATGTGTATCCGTGCAAACAAATAGGAGTAGACAGCGAGCTTAGCAGTTATAAAGAAAATGTGTATGGACTTTATAGGGCTTATGATTAGCTAACTATCTTTTTGGTGACTACAGTCCCTTAATAAATATAACTATATGTATATCTACATCATTATACGGATGTCTATTTGTTTTTACAATAGGTGTTGCTGCCTATTGGCTAAATGTCAAAAAACTTTAAAAATTTTTGAAAAAATTTCCGATAATTATTTTCAATTTACAGGATTTACGCAAAAGTCCGTGATAGATAACACGCTAAAATAGTGATTATCATCACAAAAGTTCACTTTTTTTGTGTGGAATTGAATAAAAAGAAGAAAAATCGAGATAGGGTAAGGCTTTTAGTTGAAATGATAAGAGGATGAGAAAGAAATTTTTATTTTTCTTAATGAAAAGAAGAAGAGGTTATAAAAAGAGAATGAAAATAAATGCAAAATAAGATTTGAAAATGGGTTTCAAAAACCTTATAAACCCTAGTAAAGAAGAGGATTTAGGGGCTTGGACAAAGGGCGGACAACCGTATATAATGAGCGTATAGTTATTCGGTTTGGACATGTTATATAGGTATCAAACGAATACATATACACATATTTACCTATAGGTAATAGGTACATTTGAGGAGGTTACACTATGGAACAATATGATGTTCTAGTTGTAGGTAGTGGCGGGACAGGCCAACGAGCAGCTTTGGAAGCAGCTCATCAGAAAGGTCTCCGCGTAGCCGTTGTTACGAAGATTTATCCGACACGTTCAGCTACAGCTATGGCACAAGGCGGTATTAATGCATGCTTGAACAACGTAGCAAAAGAAGATACCGTTGAAACACATATTTTTGATACGGTAAAAGGGTCTGACTATTTAGGCGACCAGGACGCTATCGAATATTTCATCAGCCGTTGCCCAGAAGGCGTACAGGAAATGGACTATTTCGGGGCTCCATTCTCCCGTACCGACGAAAATAAGATTGCTCAGCGTAATTTCGGTGGTCAGTCTTACCCTCGTACTTGCTATAGTGCCGATAAAACAGGTCATGTTATTGAACATACTTTGTATGAACAATGCTTGAAACAGGGCGTACACTTCTTAGAAGAATGGTATTTGTTAGATATCATTAAAGACGCTGAAGGCAAAGTAGCTGGTATCGTAGCTTGGAATATGAAGGAAGGCCGCGTAGAAAAGATTGCTACGAAGGCTTTGGTTATCGCTACTGGCGGTGCTGGTCGTATGTACTGGACTCGTACAACGAACCCTTATACATCAACGGGTGATGGTATTGCTGCCTGCTTCCGTGCTGGTTGTGCCATTAAAGACCCAGAAATGATGCAGTTCCACCCAACAGGCCTTGGTAAGACAGGTATCTTGATGTCCGAAGCCGTTCGTGGTGAAGGTGGTTACCTGCTTAACAATAAGGGCGAACGTTTCATGAAGAAATATGCGCCTAACAAGATGGAATTAGCGTCTCGTGACGTAGTAGCTAAAGCTATCGAACTTGAAATCGCTGCTGGTCGTGGCTTCAATGGTAAAGGCCTTGACGCTTATGTAGTAGCTGAACTTCGTCACTTACCAAAAGAAACCATTCTTGAAAAATTACATGGTATTCGTGACCTAGCTATTACATTCGAACACGCTGACCCATTGGTACAGCCAATTCCAATTCGTCCAACATGTCACTATACAATGGGCGGTGTTGACGTAACCGACTATAAGACAGCTGGTACCGTTATTCCTGGTTTGTTCGTAGCTGGTGAAGCATCCTGTGTATCTTTGCATGGGGCTAACCGTTTAGGTGGTAACTCCTTAGCTGATGCTGTTGTAATGGGTAAAGTAGCTGGTGAAGGTGCTATTGGCTATGTAAAAGAAAATACTGGTGCTGACCTTGACGAAACAGCTAAATTATTAGATGAAGCAGCTGCTAACTGGGATAAGAAATTCGTAGAAGTAACCAGTCGTACAAATGGCCGTCCAGTTGTAGAAATCCGTGATGACATGGCTAATACAATGTGGAACAAAGTAGGTATCTTCCGCGATGAAAAACGTATGACTGAAGCCTTAGATGAATTGAATAAATTGATCGAAGAATACAAGACTTGCTTCGTAGGCGATACGAACCGTACCTTCAACATGGCTTTCATTAACTATGTTGAAATCGGCAGTATGTTGACTTACGCTAAAGCGGTTGTCATGGGCGCGCTTCGTCGTAAAGAAAGTCGCGGCAGTCATATCCGTGAAGACTTTGAAAAACGTGATGATCAGAACTTCTTGAACCATACCTTGATTACTCTTGGTAAAGATGGCGAATACGAAGTTGGCCAGAGAGATGTAGTGATTACGCGCTTTGAACCACAAGAAAGGACGTACTAATAATGAGACAGATCACGTACCATATTCATCGTTATAACGAAGGCCGCTCCTATGTACAGTCCTACTCCTTCGACTATGAACCGGACCGTACCATTCTTTGGGGTCTTCAGAAAATTAAAGATACGCAGGATCCAACCTTAACATTCATCGCTGCTTGCCGTAGTGCTGTTTGTGGGGCCTGCTCCGTACAGGTTAATGGTCAGGCTATGCTTGCTTGTGAAAGTAAGATTGATGATATTACCGCTCGTTTTGGCAGTGATGAAATCACTATTGCTCCAATCGGTAACTTCGATGTTATCCGCGACTTGGCTGTTAACTGGGAAAACAAGGTTAACCGTCTTCGTGAAGTGGCACCTTGGATTTTTGCTAAACCAGAATTCTCCCGTAAAGATGGCACACGTCAGACACCAGCTGATTTCAAGAAATTCGTAATGAATACCGAATGTATCCTTTGCGGCTGCTGCTCGTCTGAATGTAACAAATTGGCTGCTAACCGGGAAGACTTCTTAGATCCATTCATGTACACAAAAGCTAACCGCTTTGTACTTGACTCCCGTGATGATGCACCAATGGCTCACGTTAACCCAGCCTTTGAACATGGTTTATGGAAATGCGTACACTGCATGAACTGCATTACTCGCTGCCCTAAACACTTAAAACCAGAACAAGATATTTCCAACTTACGTAACGTAGCTACAAAAGCTGGTCTTACTAATAAAGGGACTCGTCATGCTATCGCTTTCAAACAAGATCTTACACAGACAGGCCGCTTGAACGAAGTAACGATGAGCCTCAAGACAGACGGTTTGGTAGATTCCTCCAAACAGGCTTTCTACGCTATGCGTTTGTTTGCTCATGGCAAAATCAACCCGCTTGACATTTTAGTTCCACATAAACCAGTTGATGGTATGAACGATGTTCGTAAGATTGTGAAAGCAGCAGAGGAGGCTGAACAATAATGAAATATGGCTTATTCCCGGGCTGCGTATTGGAAGGCGCATCCAAAGAAGATTATGATGCAACGCTTGCGGTAGCTAAGAAATTAGGCATCGAATTAGAAGAATTGGACGGCTGGACTTGCTGCGGTGCTTCGCATGTACAAGACATCGATCCATTATTGACATTAGCTACTAACGCACGGAATATCTCCCTAGCTGAAAAGAAGGGCTTAGATATTTTAACCGTATGTAATACGTGTACCCTAATGCTTCGTCAGGCTAAAAACACGTTGGATAACGACGAAGTAAAACGGGCTAAAGTAAACAACATCTTAGGTTCTGCTGGCATTCAGTACCAAGGTACAAGCAACATTACTCATTTCTTATGGGTGCTTGTTAAAGAATATGGCTTGTCCAACTTGAAAGCTAAGGTTGTAAAACCATTAAATGGTCTTCGCGTAGCTGAATACTATGGCTGCCATATTCTTCGTCCAGAAGAAGATACAGGCTTTGAAGACTTCCAGCAGCCACATAGCTTGTCTGATTTGATTAAGGCGATTGGTGCGACTCCAATTGATTTCTCTCGTAAATTAGACTGCTGTGGGTTCCATGCTGTATATCCAGCTCATGATTCCGTTATGCAGATGACTGGTTCTATTAACCGCGATGCTGCTAACGAAGGGGCTGACTGCATCGTAACGCCATGCCCATTGTGCCAGATGCAGCTAGATATGTTCCAGAAGGAAGCAAAACAGACAGTGCCTTGCGACAAGGATATGCCAATTATTCATATGAGCCAGTTGATTGGCTTGGCATTGGGGATTAGCCCAGAAGAAATGGGTATGCCAAAACGCCATATGACAAGCACGGCTTCTTTGAACCGTTTTATTGGTGCGTAAGCTACTTTTATAACTAAATATTTCTTAGCTGTATGCTGAGTATGGAAGCGTCCTATATCTTCATGGTATGGGGCGCTTTTCTTTCGTGCAGGGTATGGAAGCGTCTACGCATTCTTTCGTGGCTCCGTACTTCGTAAGTCGCACTCAAGAATGGTAGACGCTTTGTGACATTGAGCTAAAAGGTGAAGGCGCCCTGCGAGGATAGTAGGACGCTTCTTGACTTATAGCCTAGGGGTAAATGTTTATTTAATTTAGGCGTCAGAGTAGCTTACGCACTCACTCTATAGAGTTAGAGGTAGCCGTGCTTGACAGGGCCGGCGTTTAAGAGGGCAGGGAAAAAGAAAAGCGTCTACGCATTCCTTCGTGGCTCCGTACTTTGTAAGTCGCACTCAAGAATGATAGACGCTTCGTGACATTGAGCTAAAAGGTGAAGGCACCCTACGTATTCCCTCGGGAGCTTTTGTTATATCCTAAGTATGGAAGCACCTAATGGTCCTCTAAGGCTCCGTACTTCGTAAGTCGCTCAGAGGAGACATTAGGCACTTCGTGACATAGGACTAAGACGATATGTACCCTATGAGAATGGTAGACGCTTCGTGACATTGAGCTAAAAGATGAAGGCCCCCTGCGAGGATAGTAGGACGCTTCTTGACTTATAGCCTAGGGGTAAATGTTTATTTAATTTAGGCGTCAGAGTAGCTTACGCACTCACTCTATAGAGTTAGAGGTAGTCGTGCTTGACAGGGCCGGCGTTTAAGAGGGCAGGGGAAAGAAATTTTATATAAAGTTTAAGGAAAGACCTGCCTGGGCAGGCCTTTTTCGTGTAGTATATAGGTGTATGACTAATAAGCGAGTGCGTGTTAATAGAGGTGGTTCAGATGAAGTGGGTTATTGCATCGGATATACATGGGTCGGCATTTTATTGTAAAAAGTTATTGCAGGCTTATGAAGAGGAAAAAGGGGAACGGTTAATTTTATTAGGAGATATTTTGTATCATGGGCCTCGTAATGACTTGCCTGCTGATTATGCAGCAAAGGCGGTCATTAAGATGTTGAATGCACATAAGGATGAAATATTGGCTGTGCGAGGTAATTGTGATGCAGAGGTTGATCAAATGGTACTGGATTTTCCTTTAATGGCGGATTATGCTGTGTTACCTTTAGGGAATAGAACGGTTTACATGACGCATGGACATATTTATAATGAAGGGCATTTACCACCTCTAAAAGAAGGGGATATATTATTACATGGACATACGCATGTACCCGCTTGTGTAGAGCACGATAAGTATGTATATATGAATCCAGGGTCTACATCCATTCCTAAACAGGGCAGTTGGCATGGGTATATGGCCTTAAGTGATGATACTTTTATTTGGAAGGATTTTGAAGGTAAGGAACATAGAAGATATTCTGTGCATTCGGCAGCTAATAAATAGTATCGCTGATAATCCCCCTAAGATTTATATATTTATCTTTATAAGCTTAAGCATGTTATAGGGGGGATATTTGTGATAAAATAATAATGATACTGTATTAGAAATAAAACTATTTATTAGAAGGAGTTACAGTGGATTATATTATAACGTTTTTACAAGAGTATGGTTATGTAGCCATGTTTGTTGCGATGGTTTTAGAAAATGCCAATATCCCTATTCCTAGTGAGGTTGTTTTAGGCTTTGCTGGTTATTTGATAGCACAGCACATTTTTGATATGACGACGACCATTATTGTTGGTTCGTTAGCTGGTATTATTGGCTCTGTTTTGTCGTATTGGATTGGGCAATATGGTGGACGGCCTTTATTATTAAAATATGGAAAGTATGTATTTTTTAATGAGCATAAATTCCAAATGGCAGAAAATTTATTTGACAAGTATGGTGGCGCCGCTGTCTTCTTTGGCCGCTTGATTCCTGGCGTAAGAACCTTTATTTCTCTGCCGGCAGGGATTGCTCGCTACCCTATGCATAAGTTTATTTTATGGACAGTTATAGGCACTTTGCCTTGGACGATATTGTTAGTTTGGATGGGGGCTAAGTTAGGCGCTCATTGGCAGGATTTGATTCAATATAATCATGTCTTTTTATATATTGTTGTAGCTATTGTTGTTGTCGCAGCCATTATTTTAGGACTTAGGTATTGGCTGAAAAAGAAGCGAGTTTAGGTAGTATGAAGATACATCGGTTGACATTAGTTCTATTTCTAGTGGCACTTATTTGGTTTGTCCTTGGTAATATAGGCCTAGTGGTGACGGATCCAGTGGAGTCTAATTATGCCCTAACGGCCAAGGAAATGGTAGAGTCTGGTAATTGGTGGGCGCCACAAATTTACCACCAAGTATGGTTTGATAAGCCAGTCCTTATTTATTGGCTTATTGCTTTGTCCTATAAGGTCTTTGGTATAACGGATTTTGCGGCTCGTTTTCCATCAGCTCTTTTGGGTGCTTTGTCGGTAGGGTTATTGTACCAAGAGATTCGTTCTATATCGGGGCGACGTATTTTAGGCTTATGGACAGCCGTTATTGCAGGAACTTCATTAGAGTTTTGGTTAATAGCTCATGGCATTGTTACGGATATGGCCTTGTTTTTTGCCTCTGTTGGTACCTTTACTTGTGGCTATCGCGGAATCGTTAGGAAAAGCCGATGGGGCATGAGTCTAGCTTATGGTTTTGCGGCTATAGGTGTATTAGCCAAGGGACCGGTAGCCTTAGTTTTGCCAGGGCTTTTGTTTATTGCTTATCTTTTGCTTCGAGGACAGTGGCGGGATATTAAAGGTTTATTTCCTTGGCAGGGTATTTTGTTGTTTTTAATTATTGCTATGCCTTGGTACCTTTATATGTATGTGCACTATGGCAATGACTTTATTAATGGTTTTTTAGGTCTTAATAATGTTGTCAGGGCTACGGAGTCGGAACATCCAAGTGAGGATGTGTGGTGGTATTACTTGGCCTTGTTTTTTGGAGCCTCTTTGCCATGGACGGGAACGGTACTTTACGAAATGATTAGTGGCTGGAAAAAGTCTTGTCGTGAGCCTTTCTATGTGTACTCCATGGTTATGGGCTGGGGAACAATTCTGTTTTATAGCTTAATGGCTACAAAATATCCTACTTATACTTTTATTAGTTTAATTCCCTTTAGCTTTTTAGGGGCGGTAGGGATTATTAAAATCATGCGGCAAAAAGCGTCACGAAAACGCATGGCTTATTTGATTGTACCTGCTTTTTTATTATGGATAGTCTATGGTGTAGCGACTTTGTTCGTGCCATGGGGGTTCTGGCTCTTGTTATATGCTCTTATAGCGGGGAGTATGGCACTTATCCTTGCTTTATGGTTGCAGCGGGGGCGGTATGCTATTCCTGCCATTATAGCCATAGCGACTATGCTTATATCAGGGGCTGTCTTATATGAAGGGGTTACACCTTTGATTTGGCAACGGTCAGCTGTTCGCAGCGTACCGCTTGTGGAAGATTTTTCTGGACAAGTCTATTATTATAATAAATATGCGGCTTCTTTGGTATATTATACGGGAAAAGATATTGTACGTATTGAGAAACCAAATGCTGATGCGGACGAAAAACGGAGTGCGGATTGGGACCGTAAATATACGATGCCTAAAACAAGTGTAGAGAGCCTAGTGACAAAAGCGCAAAAGGGGGAACCCATGTTAGTCATTGTTAATGACGATGATAAGCAAAGCTTTGAACAAACCGCTTTATACCCGTTTGTTACCAGCCATGTATCAGAAAATAAACGCGTATTTTATACCTTGCAATAAAGCTTGTTTTATAAGAAGGCTGTATATAGATGGAAGAAAAAGAGACACAGGTAATTACATGGATTAATCAATTGAGCCAATATCAAAGTATAAATGTTTTTAATCCGTGGCGGGATTATAATCCAGAGTTAGATCTAGCGGCTGATAGTTATTTGGTAAGACAGAAACAGTTGCGGCAATACTTGTTGCCACGATGGGGGACAGCTAAGTATATTATTGTAGCAGAAGCCGCTGGTTATCAGGGAGCCCGTTTTACAGGTATTGCCATTACTTGTGAACGAATGCTTTTAGGATATCACTCAGTGGTGCAGGCGGATGCTGTTTTTCTTGGGAGTAAAGAACGGACAAGTAATCCAGATAGTTCCTTGTTAAATGAAAGGCAAAAAGAGCAGGGTTTTTTAGAACCAACGGATACAGTCGTATGGAGAGCCCTTTTAGAGAATGCGGTAAGGCCGGAAGAGGCCATATTATGGAATATTTTTCCTTTTCATCCCCACAAGTCAGGCCAGCCTTTGACAAATCGGACGCCAACTAAGGACGAATTGCAGGTGGGGTTATCCTATATGGGCGGTTTATTGCAGTATCATCCCAAGGCTCAGATTATTGCTGTTGGTAGAAAGGCAGCAGATACCTTGCAAGCCGCTGGCTATAATGTATTAGTAACCCGACATCCCGCTAATGGGGGTGCTAGGCTCTACGCAGAGCAGTTTAAGAAAATTATACAAGGTAGATAAAATCAATACCTATAAAAACAGATGCCTAGTAGTGATGCTGAGGCATCTGTTTTTTATTCCCTTAAATGTGTTATACTATAGATACCATATTCGATCGGCTTAATAAGATTGCAGGCGACAAGCCCCAGACGGGAACGGATTAGTACGGACTGTGGGAAGCGGCAATAGATACATTTTGTAAGGAAACGATAGACGGTTCTTTTGAACGTGACAAAATGAATTAAACGAGAGAAAAATAAGTGTCTTTTTACTTAAGATAAGGGACACTATTTTAGCATGTGGGAAATACAAAGAGATACGCGCCTTATTAGGGGCAGTAAAAAAAGTAAAAGTGTAATTACTTTATGATTAAAAATGGATAGGTACGCTCAATTGGTATTAGAACTAGATGATTAGTAAAGTATTAATTAAGCCTAAAGAATTTGACAGTTAAATAGTTAATGTAGTTTTCTTAGATAGGATTAGCGTGCCTTTATATCGGATTGTATGGTTGTAGCTAAATTAGGCTATAGAGAAATAGCTCTTGCTTGTTGATACCTTGTTTTAAATGACGGATTCGGACGGGCATATGGCATGTGACTTGGTCGGATATAATCGTATACATTTGAATCGAATAGAAATCGTCATAAAGTAACAAAAGGAGGAGTATATACAGTGGAAGAAAAAACAATTGTAACACCAACAGAACAAGTACCAAAAGAAGAACATAGATCCTTTACGCCACACGTTCGCAAGGAAGGAGATCAGGAGCGGCGAACTGTTAATCATCGTCGCCCTAATACAGCAACAAATCGGCGAAGAACAGTAGCCGATGGAGAAACAGGAACACGGCCTTATACAAGACGGCCAGCGGCTGCTCATCGAGCTAGTGGAGAAGGTGATGCTAGACGTCGTCCGCCTATGCGCCGTAACCAAGAGGGGACAACAACAGGTCGTCGTCCAACTCATCGCCCACGCGTAAGTGAAGCTAATCGAGATAAGACGAATAATACAGGTAATCGTAAGGATAAATTAATGATTATCCCTTTAGGCGGCCTTGGCGAAATTGGTAAGAATATGACTGTTTTCCAATATGGTAATGATATTGTCGTATTAGATGCAGGGTTGGCTTTCCCAGAAGACGATATGCTAGGGGTTGATATTGTTATCCCAGATATGAGCTATTTGTTGGAAAACCGAGATAAGGTACGGGCTGTTGTTATTACGCATGGTCATGAAGACCATATTGGCTCATTAGCTTATTTATTAAAAGAAATTAATGTGCCTGTTTATGCGACGAATTTGGTATGTGGCTTAATTGAAGGTAAACTTCGAGAAAATCATATTAGCGCAGCTAAGTTGAATGTAGTTAAGGCTGGTGATGAAATCCGCATTGGATCTAATTTTACGGTTGGTTTCATTCAGACTAACCATTCCATTCCTGATGCTTGCGGGATTTATTTTAAAACGCCAGTAGGTACGGTTGTTCATACAGGTGACTTTAAGATTGACCAGACGCCAGTAGATGGAAAGTTAATGGATATTCATAAATTTGCTGAATTAGGCAATGAAGGCGTGCTAGCCCTAATGTCCGATTCAACAAATGTAGAAAAACCAGGTTTTACGCCATCTGAAAGTACGGTAGGACCAGCTCTTGTTCAGGCGGTAGGCCAGGCTAAAGGACGTGTTATATTAGCTACATTTGCGTCGAATGTATCCCGTATTCAGCAAGCCATTAATGCAGCGGTTGCTTTTAAACGGAAGGTAGCTGTATTTGGCCGCAGTATGGTCAATGTAACGGAAATAGCCCAAGAACGGGGTTATTTGACGGTGCCGGAAGGGACTTTGATTGAACCAGAAGAAATGAACCGTTATCGTGACGATCAGATTATGATTTTGACAACGGGTAGTCAGGGGGAGCCAATGGCTGGTTTATCTCGTATGGCCACCAATAATCATCGGACTGTGGAAGTGACACCGAATGACACGGTTATTATTTCAGCTACACCAATTCCTGGGAATGAAGCGGCGGTGGGACGCACCATTGATAACTTGCTTCGGTTAGGAGCTAATGTTGTTTATGGACGAGACCGTGGTATTCATGTATCAGGACATGGTGCTCAAGAAGATTTGAAGACCATGCTGAATTTGGTTCGCCCTAAATTCTTTATTCCTGTGCATGGGGAATACCGCATGTTAAAGAAACATGGTGAATTAGCCGTGTCTATGGGTATTGTTAAACCGAATCATGTTCTTGTTGGTGATAATGGACAGATTTTTGAGTTCACTACACGGACAGGTCGTAAGGGCGGTCATGTAACAGCTGGCCATGTCTTTGTTGATGGCTTAGGCGTTGGTGATGTAGGGAATATCGTTATTCGTGATCGTCAGCAGCTAGCTCAGGAAGGTATTGTTATTGTCGTTATGGTTATGGATACGGCATCAGGGCAGATTGTGTCTGGACCAGACATTGTATCGCGTGGTTTTGTTTATGTGCGTGATGCAGAAGCCTTGATGAATGAAGCCCAACGGCGTGTTGATAATGTGATTGAAGAATGTGAAGCGACTAACGTAAAAGATTGGACGACGATTAAGTCACAAGTACGTGATGTATTAGGTAAGTTCTTATATGAAAAGACAAGACGCCGGCCAATGATTTTACCAATCATTCAGGACGTGTAAGAGTAAGGAATAGATAGATGAATAAGGTAAAAACGCGGGCCTTAGCAGAAACAAGTGCCTTAACGGCCTTAAGTATCGTCTTAGCCCTATTAAGTCTCATTGTACCTATCTTCCATATGATTGCTGTATTCCTCGTGCCGGTAGTTCTTATGGTAATTGGGGCTCGAAGTGGATTGCGCTGGAGCATTCTCTCTTTTATTGTAACTATGGTTTTAGCGGGTGCTGGCTTAGGTCTACTGTGGCAGGTAGTGCTAGAACTAGGACCGGCTTCTATAGGGGCTTTGGTTATTGTTTTGTGCTGGCAAAGAGGATGGCATTATACTTGGATGTTGACGCTGCCTCCCGTTGTGACAACGGTATTGATGTTAGGTGCTATGTGGGCGGCATTAGCAGCCGTAGGCACCTCTCCTTTGGCCTTGTTTGCCAATAATGGAGCTGATTTTGTTAATAAAATACTAGATGCTTATCGTAGTATGGGGTTATCGTCAGCTCAATTGGCTAATATGGAAGCAACCATTCGACCTTTTATAGAACAAATGCTAACTGTTTTTGTAGGCGCTGCTTATGTGGCTATGCTTATTGTTAATTTTATAACGATTAAAATTGCAGGGGCTATTATGCGGCGTTTACACATACATGCTTATGAGGTTCCGGATTTTGTGGATTGGCATGTATCGCAAGGTATGTTATATATTACTTGTGTAGCTATTTTAATTTGGTATGCAGGTACGCAATGGCAAATGCAGTGGTTAGCCTTAGTCGGTAATAATTTATTAGAAATTGGAATGGCATTTCTCTTTATTGATGGGCTTGTTGTTCTATGGAATTGGTTATCTGGTTATAGCCGGTCTGGTTGGATTAAGGGCTTATTAGTTATTATTGCTTTATATGCTTCTTACGGTGTTATGGTTTTAGGTGCGATTGATTTACTAAGACCGTTTAATCGAGAACGTTTGCGTTTTCGTAAGTAAGAGGTTATGAGGAGTCGATATGAAATCGGGACAGCGCGTATTTCACGTTATTGCAAGGACTATGTTTGTTGTAGTGGCCTTGTTACTGTTAGTGATTTTATGGCTAAATTGGTGTTTGGCTATTTTAGGTCTTATTATTGTTGTAGGGGCTTATTTATATAGTTATCGCACCATCCATCAACAATATTTACGGTGGATGACACAATTTGATACGCTGGCTAAGGGGGTTACGCAAGCATCTAGTTTTGCTTTGCAGAATTTACCAACGGCCATTGCCATTATTGATGATAATGGGCGGTTAATGTGGTTTAATAGTGTTTTTCGGGATTGGATGGATTGTAATCCTGATAAGACCGAACGCTTAACGGCTTTGATCCCTGCTTTGCGTTTAGATAAAATTTGGGGTAAGTCTGGATATTTTCGGCAACAAATTGGTGATCGTTATTATCGGATTATTTATAAATATATTGAGCCGTCTAAACGAACTCATTATGATGATGAGGAAGCAAATGCGTTAGCAGCGGAGGCTTTTACGGCTTTTTATTTTGATGATATTACAGAAACAGAAAATCTGTGCAAGCGAGCTGAAGAAGCCACGCCCGCCTTTGGTTTTATCACTATGGATAACATTGAAGATGTAACGAAAGGGTTAAGCGATATTGAATATACCAATTTATGGGCGGAAATGAACAATGTTATTGTTGGTGCTATTGATGCCTATGACGGATTTATTCGTAATTATTCGGAAGATGCTTATTTCTTCTGTGTATCTAAGGCTGGATTAGCTGATATGATGTTGAATAAGTTTCCTATTTTGGAAAAGATTCATAATTTACCAACAGCCAAACGAATTGCACCGACTATTAGTATCGGAGCCGCTTCAGGGACAGGTTCTTTGCGGGCTATGTCTGAAAAGGCAAGGTCAGGTTTGGAACTGGCGTTAGGTCGTGGCGGCGACCAAGCTTGTATTTATATTGGTGAAGAAGATGTACAGTTCTTTGGAGGCCGTACGCAAGGTTCAGAGAAGAATACCCGCGTTCGAGCTCGTGTTGTTTCCCAGGCTTTGAAGGAATTAATGGATGATTCTTCGAATGTTATTATTATGGGTCATGAACGAGAAGACTATGATAGTATTGGCGGGGCTATTGGGGTAGCTGCTATGGCTAAGGCCAATGGTATGGATGTGCATATTGCCGTAAGTGACCAGACCATCGCAATTAAGAAATTGTCTGATTTATTTCCAACGGCACCTGGTTTTGAACATCTTTTAATTTCACCAGAAGAGGCAGAGAAGTTAACAACAGAAAATACGTTAGTTTTTGTTGTTGATGTGCACAGGCCAGATATGGTAGCAGCACCAAAAGCTTTGGATAAGACTAAACGGCGGGTGGTTATTGATCACCATCGTCGGTCGTCCGATTTTGTAGAACAGCCACTATTAACCTATTTAGAACCGGCCTCTTCATCAACAAGTGAGCTGGTTACGGAATTGGTACAGTATTTTGCTGAACCGATAACGCTAAATGTGGTGGAAGCAAGTGCCCTCTATGCAGGGATTGTGGTTGATACAAAGAATTTTTCTATACAAACGGGGTCAAGGACCTTTGATGCGGCGTCGTTCTTGCGACGTTCAGGTGCGGATATCTCTATTGTTCGTCACTTGTTTATGGATACCTTCGATAGTGTTCAGGTGCGGGCTGGCATGATGGCTAAGGCTGAACGTATTGATGGCATGGCCTTTACAGATTGTCCGGATGGGTTGCAAAATGCATCCATTTTAGCGGCGCAAACGGCAGATTTGTTAATTATGGTAGAGGGTGTAGAAGCTAGTTTTGTCTTATATCATTTAGTTGATGGCGGCATAGGTGTTAGTGCCCGTTCTCAAGGTTTAATGAATGTACAGCTTGTTATGGAAGCCTTAGGTGGTGGTGGTCACCGGACGGTAGCTGGGGCTCAGCTTAAGGATATGACGATGACAGAAGCTAAAGGTGCTGTTATGGAAACAGCTCGTAAAGCAATGGCTGAATTAAAGAAAGAGGAGGCAGACAAATAATGAAAGTTATTTTGTTAGAAGACGTAAAAAAAGTAGGTAAACGAGGAGAAATTATTGAAGTAAGTGATGGCTATGGTCGTAATGTGCTCATTAAGAAAGGTCTTGCTTTAGAAGGGACACCTCAGAATTTAAATACAGCTAAGCAGCGTCAAGCGTCTGCCGCTCATAAAAAGGCTGTTGATAGCGATGAAGCTAAGATTATGGCTAGTCAACTTGCCAAGGTTAAGGTTACAATTCCTGTAAAAGTAGGCGAAGAAGGTCGCGTGTTTGGTGCGGTTACGGCTAAGGATATTTCTGATGCTTTGAAGGAACAACGTATCGATATTGATAAGAAGAAAATTGAAATTAAGGAACCGATTAAGGCAACTGGGGCTTATGAAGTCTTAATTCGGGTTCATCCAGAAATTACGGCGATTATCGAGGTTACGGTTGTGCCTCAATAAAGAGACTTAAAAGAGATTTCTTTAATAAAATACGACTTATATACGGAAGCACCTATATCTTCTCTCGGGAGCTGGTCACCTTCGGCGAAGGCTCCCTACGAGAAATATAGGTGCTTCTTGATTTGGAGCCATAGGACATACAGTCTTCTTTTTCTTTTATAAGATAGTAGCTATATGCTTGGAAAGGAGCGGCGTATTCTGCGAAGGCTCCTTACGAGAAATACGTAAATCCTCGGAGAGGGTGTCCTTTCTTAATTTAGAGCAAAGATAGAGTTAATAAAGGGCGCCAATCGTTTAAAAGAATAAGCCGAGTTCCAACTAAAGAAGGAGTTTGCTTGTGGTAAAATAAATAGTAATGCAATGGATTAGTCGTAAGTAGGAGAGTAAGACAATGGCAGAAGCAAGGATTCCACCGCATAGTATTGAAGCAGAACGAGCTGTATTAGGGGCTTTATTAACAAGTGATACGGATGTGTATGACAGTATTAGCGGTATTGTAAAAACACAGGATTTTTATCGGGATGCGAATCGAGTTATTTTTGAAGCCATCACAATGATTGTGTATAGTCATAAACGAGCGGATTTGGTACTTTTAACAGAAGAGTTAAATCGGAGGAATAAGTTAGAAGAGGTAGGCGGTATTGCTTATATTACGTCACTCGCCAATGATTCTATGGCTACTTATAATGTAGAGGAGCATGCCCGTATTGTGGCAGAAAAAGCGCAATTGCGGCGTATGATTGATGCGGGCAATAAGATTGTAGCCATGAGTTATGCTGGAGAAGAGGAGCCGCGTGAGATTATTAATGAATCGGAACGCATGGTCTTGGCCGTTAGTGGGCAGGCTAAGGCAGAATCTGGGTTTTCACCTATGGGCGAGGTGGTTAAGTATAATATTGAACGCTTAGATGAGATTCAAAAGTTTGAAGGCGTTTTAACAGGGCTTTCTACTGGATTTAAAGATTTAGACCGGATTACGAATGGTCTGCAGAGGTCAGACTTAATTCTTGTGGCGGCTCGGCCAAGTATGGGAAAGACGGCTTTTACCTTGAACATAGCACAGAATGCAGCTATATTGAGTAAAAAGTCGGTTGCTTTTTTCTCTCTAGAAATGTCTAAAGAACAGTTGGTAGGTCGTGTCTTATCATCCGTGTCAGGTGTTACGTCAGAAAAGCTGCGTACAGGTAATTTGTCACCAGAAGATTGGACACGGGTTATTCAAGCAGCAGGGCTTATGAGTCAGGCTCCTTTGTATATTGATGATACGCCTATGATTACTGTGCAGGAAATGCGGTCTAAGTTACGTCGCCTTAAGGTAGAACATGGTCTAGATTTGGTTGTTATTGACTATATTCAGTTGATGCAGGGACGGGCTAGTCGTAATAATGATAATCGACAGCAGGAAATTTCAGAAATTTCTCGTAATTTGAAGTTAATTGCTCGTGAAATGGATGTGCCCCTCATCGCTCTTTCACAATTGAGTCGTAGTGTAGAAAGTCGTACAGATAAACGACCAGTTTTAAGTGATTTACGTGAATCAGGGTCCTTGGAACAGGATGCGGATATTGTTATATTCTTGTATCGTGATAAATACTATGATGAAAATACGGACAAGGGTGATATTACAGAAGTAATTATTAAGAAGCATCGTAATGGGGCCTTAGGGACCGTAGAATTACGATTCCAAGGCGAATTGACCAAGTTTCAGAGTGTTACGCATCGAGAAGAATAAATACATATTTTATTTTGCTGTATTAGCTTGTAAGGTAGGCATGACTTATGGCTGTAAGAGAAAGAGGTAGGATGATGAACTTAGGGTGTAAACGGATGATGGCGTCTATAGCAGTGGTTCTTACATTGACAACGGGGCTAGCGATAACTGTGCCTAGTCAGGTAGAGGCAGCTAGTCCTTTAGAAGTCTTAGCGCAAGGGGCTGTCGCTATGGCGTATGTGTCTACGGAACTGAATAAGATGGACAATAGTGCAGAAGGTCAGCAGGAAAGCTTAAAGAATACGGAAGCACGGACCGGTGTTTTACATGATGCGACTTATCAGGCACGAGCACAACGGATTTTGGATACCTTAAGTAAGTCTCCCAATGTAAAACGCAAGTATGTTGTTTATGTGAATCCAAGCACGGATGTAAATGCTTTTATGACCATTGGTCGTGTCATGTCGGTGAATAAGGGAACCATGGACGCTATGGATGATAATGAATTGGCGTATACGATGGCTCATGAATTAGCACATGGTGAACATAAAGATATTATTAACGGCATGAAGAAGAATGTAGGCCTATCGACCGCTGTTAGTGCTATGTCGTCGAATGGGGCAGCTGCTCTTTTAGGTGAAATTAGTGGTAATTATTTAGAAAATCAAGTATTTACCTTATCTCAGGAAAAAAATGCAGATAAGCTTGGTTTTACTATTTTGGCAGATTCTCCTTATAACTTAGGTGGCTCAGCAGCCTCTATGCAGGTAATCAAAAATAAATACGGTGATTTGTATAAGGAAGGCTTGTCGCAGGTCTTGTCGCCTAACAATCATCCTAAAACATCGGCTCGTATTACTGATAATCAGCAGCGCATGTATGAGTATTCTAATAAGCATGTGTTGGTAAAAGATAGCACGGTTTATATTAATAATAAGCCTGTGTATACAGGTGTGGCTTCTGGCCAGTATTCACCAGCTGAACGGGCGGATTTAGTTGGGGGTAAATTGTCTCGCTTGTATCATGGACAGTCGACAATTCCCGGTGCTTCTGTAGAAGGTAGTACAGTATATATAGCAGGGCAGGCTATTGTTAGCACTGGTTCCTATGCTAGTGCTTACCAGATTGCTTCAGCTATGAATGCGGCCATTTCAGCAGGTGCTAGTAAAAGTAGTAAGTAGTAAGGTAGAAGTAGATAAGACATAAATAGATAAGACATAAATAGACTTGATGGTGTATATCGTGCCATTAGGGGGCATGGTTTCTGGAAGGCACTATACATACTAGAGCTATTTTATTATTTTACTATGTAACTATCAGATATGGATGGCCCTTTTGAGGAGATAGCGATTAGCTATCTCCTTTTTTAGTAGTAGGCTTATTATTAGTATTTGTATTTGTACAAATGGGAAATAGGAATATACTTGCTTGATGCTTGATGCTTGATGCTTGATGCTTGATGCTTGATGCTTGATGCTTG
>SAMEA3663124__coassemble_276_pt1 | contig 18302 bp, 14 predicted proteins | sample SAMEA3663124__metabat2_low_PE_003 | metagenome-assembled genome bin SAMEA3663124 (sample SAMEA3663124) | pig gut metagenome | biome: pig gut; feature: pig-associated habitat; material: faeces | place: Denmark | collected 2012
GATAGAAATAGTGCGTTACTTGCGGATAAAGGAAAGGATGATAGGTATGGCATTTGGTAAGCAGGCTGAAAAACCGGGTCTTTTATTTGAAGGTCCTAATTTTAAGGTTATGAAGAAGGTTGGTCAAGCTGGAGATACAGTTGAAAAGCACAATCATCCAGGTTATAACATTGTCTTTACTGTTGTTAATGGACAGGTTCAGGTTGTCCTTAATGATGTAGAAGAATATTTCTTGGTACCAGGTAAGGTATTACAGTTTGACGGCGATAATTATGTAAAACCAACTTTCATTGAAGATGGTGCGATTGTAGTTACCCTTGTTGAAAAGGCATAAACACAAAATAGAATTAAATTAGAGACTATGAATAGGCTATGTTTATAGTCTCTTTTTTTGTGCTTCTCATCTAATAGCAGCTAGTTTTGAATCCCTCAGTTCAAAGATTTCATGTATGTCTTCTTTCCTTGCATAACAAACTAATAAAGAATAATGGTTTTTAAGAATATCTCCAAGACCTTTGACATATAATTTTTACAAATTGTTTTTTCCCTAAAAACATTTGAATATTTACACTTGACATTATAAACTAAGTTGGGTATACTACAAGCATATTTAAATATAGCGATGACGAAGACAGCAATAGGAAGGGTTACAGAGACTTGCCGGCTGGTGTGAGGTAGGCGAATGACTATTGATTTCCACTTCAGAGTTTCAAATGATGAATTTGACGGGAATGCCCGATAACGCATAGCAAGTTGGTTATTATTGAATAGTTTTTTATTGAGTTGGCCCAGTTATTTGTGAATTATAAATTGGTGCTAGGCGATGAAAGGTTATAGATAAAGTAACAAGTTGGGTGGTAACGCGGGAGCAGCTCTCGTCCCTATAAGGGACGAGAGCTTTTTTTTATAGTGTTTCACGTGAAACGGATTCAGGTCATCCCCTCGAGGCTCTGTCCTGACGCAAGTTGTCCTTAGGAGTAGCCCCAATCCTTAAATGAGGATAAGGCTTATAGAGAATAGAAAAACCAATTTAGGTCATTCTCTCGAAGCGCCATCCTGACACAAGTCGCTCTCGGGGATAACATGAAGCTTTAAATAAAAGATAGAGTTGTTGGAGTATTTATAAATTGAGAAAGAAGAAAGAGGTAGTGTATGAATCGAGTATATAATTTTAATGCAGGTCCATCGGCTATGCCTTTGGAAGTGCTTAGAGAGGTACAAGAGGAGTTTCTAGATTTTAATCATACGGGTATGAGTGTCGTCGAAATTAGTCACCGTAGCGCTGCTTATCAGGCTATGCAGGATGAAACCGAGACTTTATTAAAGGATCTGTTACATATACCTGATGGTTACCACGTTATCTTTATGCAGGGTGGCGGCAGTATGCAGTTTATCTTACATGCCCAGAATTTTTTAAGGTATAAGGGCGCCTATGTTAAGACTGGTTCTTGGTCAAGTAAGGCTCAAGAGGCGGCTAAGTTTTATGGGGCGACCTATGAATTGGCTTCAGGAGAGGCACAGAACTATAAGGCCATTCCTTTACTTACAAAGGACACGGTAGATTTACAGCCAGATACAGATTATGTATATATTACATCTAATGAGACAATACATGGACTTGAATGGAAGACTTTTCCTAAATTAGGGGTACCACTCATTTGCGATATGTCTAGTGATTTCCTATCACGGCCTGTTGATGTAAGTCAGTTCGATTTCATCTATGCGGGGATTCAAAAAAATGTAGGCCCAGCTGGTTGTGTTATAGCTATTGTTAAGGATGAATTTTTAGAAAAAGCGCGGACAGATATTCCACCGTATTTGCAATACGCTACCTTTGTAAAAAAGGATTCTACTTATAATACGCCACCAGTCTTTTGCATTTATTTTGTTAATAAAGTACTTCATTGGTTAAAGAATTTGGGCGGTCTCGATGTAATGGAAGCTCGTAATAAGAAAAAGGCTAAACTGATTTATGACGTAATAGACAATAGCCAAGGATTCTATATAGGACATGCAGAGAAAAATTCACGTAGCCTAATGAATGTAACGTTTAACTTACAAACACCAGAGTTAGAAAAACGTTTTGCAGAGGAAGCAACCAAGGCTGATTTGATTGGTCTTAAAGGACATCGATCTGTTGGTGGCTGCCGGGCTTCACTTTATAATGCAGTTACACCTGAAGGCTGTGAGGCTTTGGTTGATTTTATGCAACGCTTTCAGACTTTGCATAGTTAAGTCATAAAATGTAGGAATTGTTATGTAAGAGATTATAAGATGATGTATTTAAGAATTGAGAGAGGATGAGTTATATGCGTATTTTAGTTAGTGATGATGTACAGGTAAAAGGGATTGAAGCACTTCGGGCTAATGGTTATGATGTGGATGTAAAAAAGAATTTAGATGAAGATGCTCTAGTAAAAATTATTGGTGATTATGATGGCTTGATTACACGGTCCATGACACATGTAACACGGCGGGTTATTGAAGCAGCCAAGAACTTAAAGGTTGTTGGTCGTGCTGGTGTTGGTGTTGATAGCATCGATATTAAAGCTGCTACAGAACATGGCATTGTTGTTGTGAATACACCAGAATCTAACACATTAGCTGCTACAGAACATACGGTGGCTATGATTATGGCCATTACTCGTCATATCCCACAGGCACATAATTCCTTAATGGCAGGCCATTGGGATCGTAAGACGTTTACAGGTATTCAGTTACAAAACAAGACCATGGGAATTATTGGCGTTGGTCGTATTGGGTCTCGTATTGCTAAACGTATGCAGGCTATGGAAATGCGGACAATTGGTTATGATCCGTATATTCCTAAGGAACGAGGCGAACAGTTAGGTGTTGAACTTGTGGATTTAGATACACTTCTTAAAGAAGCTGACTATATTACTATGCACACACCGCTAACAAAGGAAACGCGGGGTATGATTGGTAAAGATGAAATCGCCAAGATGAAGGATGGTGTTCGTGTTATAAATGTATCCCGTGGTGCTGTCTTAGATATTAATGCTTTGGCAGAGGCTCTGAAGTCGGGTCATGTAGCAGGGGCAGCTATTGATGTATTTCCAACAGAACCACTAACGAAAGATATTAATCCATTTATTGGCATGGATAATGTGGTTATTACACCACATTTAGGGGCTTCGACAGTGGAAGCACAAGAAGGCGTATCTGTAGATGTGGCGTCAGGTGTTATGGCTGCACTTAGGGGTGAACCTGTACCGACAGCTGTTAATATGGCACCTATTCCTAAACAGGTGTACGCACGAATTAAACCTTATTTTGATTTAGTAGAACGGATGGGTATCTTAGGAACAGCTATTAGTAATGGCGCGGTTACGGGTGTTAATGTAGAATATATTGGTGATTTAGCGGATGTGGATACAGGTTTGTTGACGACGGCTACCTTAAAAGGGATTTTAAATCCTATCTTGCAGGATTCGGTTAATTTTGTTAATGCCCCTGATTTAGCGAAAGCACGTCGTATGCAGGTACAGGAAACGAAGAAAAATAGTGATCCAGAATTTGTTGATGCAATTCGCCTTATTTTACAAACAGAAGGTGGCGCTGTACATACGGTAGTGGGGACTTTGTTTAATAAGGGCGAAGGTAAGATTGTAAAAATCGACGATTATCGCGTTGATTTTGATCCTAATGGGTACTTATTGCTAATTCCTCATCGTAACCAGCCGAATATGATTGGGCAGATTGCGACGATTCTAGGGCAGGCTGGTATTAATATTACGGGCATGCAGGTTGGTGAAACAGCTGGTAGTGAAGAAAGCATTATGGCTTTAGCGGTAAAGGAAGATATTCCTAGTGATATTTTGTTGAAGCTGCGTGGTATTGATGGACTTTTAGATATCAAAGTCATTCATTGCGAACCGCAAGAGTAATTTATGATTGGATTCAAGGAGCGGACGTGGCTAAAGGGCTTTTGGGGATTGGTATTTCATAAGTTCCCTAAAAGAAATAGTAGGCGATTCGTGATATAGGGCCTAGTTTACAATACATAGTCATCGACTCGTGATAGGGTGTTGGTAGATGGGACATAGATTAGCTGATAAAAGGAAGTGACTATATGGTTAGGATTATATTGGTGCGACATGGGGAAACAAAGTGGAATATTGAAGGCCGCTATCAGGGGCAGGAAGATACAGAGTTAAGTCAACGCGGGCTTGAGCAGGCAGCAGCCTTAGCTAAGGGGCTAAGAGATGTTTCTATTGATGTTTGCCTATCGAGTCCTTTGCAAAGGTCTTATATAACAGCTAAGGCCTGCGCTGATGTACATGGTCTACCTGTGCAAAAGGATGAATGCTTAACAGAGATTAATCATGGCGTTTGGGAAGGGCAGCTGGCCAAGGATATTGAAGCGCAGTACCCTGACTTGTTTCATAAATGGCATACAAAACCAGGTGGATTACAGATGCCGGGACCAGGTGGTGAATCCTTAGAAGATGTGCAACAGCGAGCTAGGAAGGCTTTTGAAGAGTACGCTAAGCACTATGAAGGGAAAACCCTTTTAGTGGTAGCCCATGATGCGGTAAATAAGGCCATTATTTGTGATTTGTTAGGCCTATCTATGGATCACTTTTGGCAAATTAAACAGGATAATACGTGTATCAATGTGCTTGAAAAGGAAGGGGATACGTGGCGTATTGTCTTGCTAAACTCAACGGCTCATATGGGTTATTTGTTTAGTGGTATAGAGCAGGCTGGATTATAGTGCATATGTGTTTTATCATAATTTATAAGTCATAGATAAGACTGTATATAGGGACGATGAACCTAGTATTGATCGGGGCATCGTCCTTTTTTTAGATTTTAAATATAAATTAAGCATAAGATATAATTTGCCTAATAGAGTATTAGGGAATTTGATGAGCTCTAAAGACGCCTTCAACTTCAAGTTGCAAGTTATAATTTGCAATTTAAGAAAACAATAAGAAGGTTTATGATTATTACTTTTCGTAATAAGAAAATAGAGGAGAAGAAAAAAATATAAAAAAGATTTTGACGTTTTCTCTCTGGTTGAATGTATATAAGTGTAAGGCGATGAAAGATATACATTCTCGCAAGTTATTTGTAGTCATTAGAAAAGGAGAAAACACAATGACAGCAGAAAAAGAATTACAGATTGTATTAACTGATGAAGAAGGCACAGAAGTAAAGGTAGTGGTTGCTGACCCTAAGGAAGGTCTTACAGGTGCCGATGTAGAAAAAGTAGGCCAATTAGCTATTGCTAAGAAATTCTTTCATACAGGTAAAGGTCACTTGGCAACAACCTACAAGGGGGCTCAGTTAGTAACAAAAGAAACGACAGTGTTAGCTTAAGGTGAATGTATGGACAATCGTTGGCTAAAAGTTGTCGAGATTGTGTATGTAGTGCTCCGCTTTTTACTTATAAATAAGCGACCATGATGGTTTTGGTAGCGTAAGTGGTTGGAGAGTTAGGTAATGGTCGGAGTTTACTCGTTGAGAAAGTAGAGAAAAGGAGATATTCATATGGCAGAATTAGTAAGTGAAGTAATTAAAATGCAGGTTCGTGTAAATAAATCGGACGACCGAGATAAGGTGGTTGTTAAATCCTATAGCTTTGGCAATATTAATAATGGCCTTAGCGATACGGATGTAGAAGAAATGGGAGCTGCTTTGGGTGCGTTGTTTAATCGCCCATACTTGGGCGTAGCTCGCGTTAACACAGCTATTTATAATGGCTAATAAATAGCCAGGTTAGGACCTATTTTACTAACTTATGGGAGTTTATCTTATATACGCTTTGTAGCTATGCAGACGGTGATGGCTATATAAGACGGTCTGAATGGGGCTATGCAGGTTAGCACTGACCAAGTAGTTAGTATAATAGTGTCATAGTTAGTTATGTTGAAATTAGTGAGATTGTATATCTCATCCCTTACAAATTTTATAAAAGCGTTTATTTATAGCGTCTTATACAACAAGGAAGGCTGTAATCGGATATAAAATATCTGGTTGCAGCTTTTTTGTATGTGTGTGCCCAGCATGGGGGCAGTCGTAAAAGGCATTTGGATGTTTTGCATATACATAAATATACAGCTATTATAAAGGCGGTAACTAGTGTTTGACGTTGTGGCAACTTTACGTATTTCGATATATTAAAAAGGGGTATTATATGATTCAATATAAGCAAAGGTTTATACATGTCACACCTAATTGTTCGCCAAAATTTCTGTCTAATGGTATAATATAAGGTACGAAAATATACGTTGTCTTAGTGAATGAGGTGAGACTGTGGAGGAAACGACCTGGAGTCATGGTAAAATTACCGCTGTCCAGATTGAAAATGAAATGAAAAGCTCCTATATTGATTACGCCATGAGTGTAATTATTACGAGAGCCTTGCCGGATGTTCGAGACGGTCTTAAACCAGTTCATCGTCGTATTTTATATGCGATGCATGAAACAGGTATGACGCCGAACAAGCCTTATAAAAAATCAGCCCGTATTGTTGGGGATGTACTTGGTAAATATCATCCACATGGAGATAGTTCGGTGTATGATGCAACAGTACGGTTGGCACAGGATTTTAATACCCGGTATCCATTGGTAGACGGACATGGTAACTTTGGGTCCATTGACGGCGACTCTGCAGCCGCTATGCGTTATACTGAAGTACGTATGGCTAAGATTACCACAGAAATGTTGGCTGATATCGATAAGGAAACAGTCGATTTTATGCCTAATTATGATGAGTCTTTACAAGAACCAACCGTATTACCGGCTAAGATTCCAAACCTCTTAGTAAATGGGTCAGCTGGGATTGCTGTTGGTATGGCTACTAATATTCCGCCACATAATCTAAATGAAGTGGCCGATGGACTTATCATGCTTATTGATAATCCAGACGTGGATGTACCAGAACTAATGACGGCTATTAAAGGGCCAGATTTCCCGACAGGAGCTTTAATTCTTGGTCAAGAAGGTATTCGTAAGGCCTATAGTACGGGACGCGGCAGTATTAAGATGCGGGCGCGGGCAACGATTGAAGAAATGAATAAGGGTAAACACCGTATTGTTGTTACGGAAATCCCTTATCAGGTTAATAAGGCACGCCTTATTGAAACCATTGCCGGCCTTAGCCGTGATAAAGTTATTGATGGCATTACGGCTCTTCGTGATGAAAGTGACCGGCAAGGTATGCGCATTGTTATTGAATTGCGGGCCGATGTACAGCCGGATATTGTTCTAAATAAGCTTTATAAGCATACGCAATTGCAAGATACGTTTGGCGTCATTATGCTGGCACTTGTTGATGGTCATCCACGTGTATTGACTTTAAAAGAAGTGCTTAATTACTATTTGCAACACCGCTTGGATGTGGTTGTTCGGCGGACGCGTTTTGCATTAAATAAGGCGGAAGCAAGAGCTCATATCTTAGAAGGTTTACTTATCGCTCTTGACCATATTGATGAAGTGATTCAGACGATTCGCTCTTCAGAAACTGATGAAATTGCTAAAAAGGCTTTAATTTCTAAGTTTGGTTTAAGTGAAAAACAAGCTGTTGCTATCCTAGATATGCGTCTACGCCGCCTGACCGGTTTGGAACGTGAAAAGATTGAAGAGGAATACAAGCAGTTACAGGCTTTGATTGCGGACTTAAAAGAAATCTTAGCTAGTGAAGCTCGTCAGCGTGGCATCATCAAAGACGAATTAACGGACATGAAGAATAAATATGGTGACCCTCGTCGCAGCGAAATTACTATCGATACGTCAGAATTAAATGTAGAAGATTTAATCGCTGATGAAGAAATGGTTATCACCTTAACTCGTCAGGGTTATATTAAACGGATGAATGCCAATGTATATCGTAACCAGCATAAGGGTGGTGTCGGTGTTATCGGCATGAAGACGAAGGATGACGACTATGTAACGCAGATTTTACATGTACGGACACATAGTACCCTCTTGTTCTTCACAACAGCGGGTCGCGCTTATCGTTTGCGTGGCTATGAAGTACCAGAAGCATCCAGCCGTAATTCTCGTGGTACAGCTATTATTAACGTGTTACCACTTAATGTAGGTGAAAAGGTAACGACTATGATTGATTTAGAACATGTAGAAAGTACCTTTAATCTATTTATGGTGACTAAGAATGGCTTTGTTAATCGTACATCCATTGAAGAATACCGCAATATTCGTCGTAGTGGTTTAAATGCCATCTCCTTACGTGAAGGGGACCAGTTAATTGAAGTGTGCATTACTAATGGTGGCCAAGATGTCTTATTAGGGACTAAGAAAGGCATGGCTATTCGTTTTAATGAAGAAGATGCGCGCTTATTAAAACGAGGTGCCCAAGGTGTTCGTGGTATTAAGTTAAATGCTGGTGATGAAGTTGTTGGGGCTGGCGTTTTAACAGATAATGATGAAGCAAATCAGATTTTTACGATTAGTGAAGAAGGTTTTGGTAAACGCAATAGTGAAGATGCTTACACGACACAGAATCGTGGCGGTAAGGGAACGAAGAACTTCCGTATTACAGATAAGACCGGTGATGTGGTGGCTGTAGAAACCGTAACGGATACGGATGAAGTGATGCTTATCTCTGAACAGGGTAAGATTATTCGTTTTGATATGAAGGATATAGCAGTTAAGAAGGGTAAAGCTATTTCTGGGGTCAAGACGCAGAATCTAGACCCAGGTGATAAGGTCGCATCGGTAGCTATTATTGCGCAGTCAGATTTAGAAGACGAATAGGAAGCTTGTTAGGTATAGTTGTAGTGGGGATGCAGGAAGGTTTAATTATCGAGTATATTGAGTAAAAAAGCGGGTGAGTACAATTTTAACATTTAATGAGTTTACCTTAGCGGATAAGCCGAAGATTGATGCTTATTTTGCAGAGCATCATTATGAAGCATCAGATAATTGTTTTACAACCTTGTATATGTGGCAAAAGGCTTATGGCATTCAATGGGCTGAAGAAGATGGTGTGCTCTTTATTAAGGGAGCTGGTAAACGGGAACCTTATTTGTTGCCACCTTTCGCTGGTAAGGATGCTAAGTTTGTTGACGGCCTAAAAAAAGCTAAAGAATGGTTTGAAGCTATGCAGATTCCTTTCTGGTTAAAAGGGGTTAGTCCAATTAACAAGGAACGTATGGAAGAACTGTGCCCTGATTGCTATGAGTTTACAGCTGACAGAGATAATTTTGAGTATATTTATAAGACACAGGATTTGATTACCTTGTCAGGTAAAAAGCTTCGGCAGAAGAAGAATCATCTTAACCAGTTCCGTATGCAGTATACAAACTATGAATACATGCCTTTGACGGAAGACCTATTTGATGAATGTATTACAACGGCAACGGAATGGGTAGAAAACCATGATGAAGATGGTATTGATGATGAACTAGAAGCGATTAAGCTTTTGTTCCGTGACTGGGAACCGTTGGGTCTCGTTGGTGGCGCCATTAAGCTTTTTGGACGGATAGAGGCCTTTACTATTGGTCAGTTAATCAACGAACGGGTGGCTCTTGTTCATATTGAAAAAGCGAATGCGTCTATTCGTGGGTTGTATCAGGCGATTAATAACGAATTTGTACGGCATGAATTTGCTGATACGGAGTTTGTTAATCGCGAAGAAGATATGGGCATTCCTGGTATGCGTCAAGCTAAGGAATCGTATAATCCGGATCATTTTGCTGAAAAGTATGATGCGGTTTTAAAAGTTAAATAAGTTTGAAGCGTCTGCTGTATGGCAGGCGCTTTTTCTATACAGATTATGATTGGAAGCCAGAGTAGGGAAGCATCTAATAATCTTTTGGGATTCCATACTTCGTAAGTTACCCAAAAGAAACATTAGACGCTTCGTGACATGGAGCAAATCAATATTTAGTAGTATGTGTACAGAATCGCCTGCATGGGTGTAGTAGCTTGATTAGGTGTTAGTGTATAATTAGGGTATAGAATCTTGAGTTTAGCTGATTAAAATAATAAGATTGGAGTATATAGTATGGAGTTTAGAATAGCTAATGCGGCGGATACGCCGGCAGTAGAGGATTTATGGGCATATTGCTTTGAGCATAAGGATGATCCTTTTTTTAAGTATTATTTTGGATCTTATTATGAACCGGAGCATACAATGGTCGGCTATGATAAAGATCAGTTAGTTAGCACGGTGCATTTACGGCAATATCAGTTAAATGTAAGAGGCAAAGCTATGCCGGTTAGTTATATGGTGGGTGTGGCTACAGATCCGATTGCCCGGCGTGGTGGTATTGGTGGCCAATTATTGCAGGCGTCCTTAGAAGAACTGCATAAGCGAGGGCAGGCCTTAACTATCTTGATGCCATCTAAGGCGGTCTTTTACCAGCAGTATGGTTGGGATTTATATGCCCATCAATGGGTAGAACATGTAGACTTAGGTGCCTTGCGTGGTGTTACCGATCGTACCTTGCATTTCGGCCGTATTAGCAAGGTAGAGGATTGGACTTTGCTAGCACCGGTTTATGAAGCTTATACAAAGGGGCTAAGTGGGTATGCGATTCGTAGTGAAGAAGATTGGAAACGCCTTTTAGGCAGTGTATTAGCTGAAGGAGCAGATATTGCCTATGTTAAGAATGAGGCAGGTACAATAGAAGGGTATTGTTTTTATAAACTGGGTGAGCCGACAATTGCTGTGTCAGAAATGGTTTACACTAGCCGTAAGGGACAGCAAGGGCTTCTTAATTACTTGTATAACCATCGGTCGCAGGGCGAAGCGGTGGAATGGAATGAAGGCATGCAGGACAGCGGGTATATTTTTTATCCTAATGGAAAAGCCGGACACAGGACCATGCCTTTTATGATGAGCCGTATTGTAGATATGGTGGATGCTTTTCAGACGGTGCCGTCAGAGTATAGGCGGGAAGCGACGCTGACCATTGCCACGGCAGATCCCCTGGTAGAGGCTAATACAGGTATATTCCGTCTGCATTTTATCGGTGACGGACAGGTGGCCGTAGAAAAGATTAGTGATGCAGAACCGAATGCGGCACAGTTGAAGCGGGGGATTGTTGATGTGTATGCTACAATCGGCAGTTTATCACTCTTATTAATGGGACGGTTGACGGCGGATGAACTTGTCTTTGAAGGGAAAATGCAGGCAACAGATAAGGCCTTAGCTGTATTACATGAGGCGTATCCAAAGCAGAAGACCTATATTAATGAATGGTGGTAAAAAAAGAGATTATAATTTTCAGCAGGGAGTTTTGACCTACATAGAGAAATAATTATTATAAGATGTTGTGCAGTATTCACAGGAGGTGGCTAGCATGTTAAAGATTGATACGATTATGGTGCCTATGGATGGTTCGGATAGTTCTATGCATGCTTTGGCAAAGGCAGCTGAAATAGCAGAAGAACACGATAGTAAGATTTTATTAGTGCACGTTGTTGATGGACAGAGTTTATTCTCTTATTCCTACGCAGCTATTCCGCAAGCTAGTGAAAAATTAGTCAAAATGGCGGAAGAACGAGAAGCTGTAGAAGATGCCAATACAGGGGAAGGTCTTAAGGAAGCACAGAAGGCCTTTCAGGAATTGGCCCAGCAGCATGGGGAAGATATGCTAGGTATGGCGGCAGAAACGCTTCCTAAGAATATTAAGGTGGAAACGGAATATGCGGTTGGATCTCCAAAACGCTATTTAGTGGAATACGCAGAAGAACAGCAGGCTGACTTAATTGTTATGGGATGCAGCGGTATGGGCGCTTTAGCTAGTCTTATGCTAGGCAGTGTATCGTCTTATGTGATTGCTCATGCTAAATGCCCTGTGTTAACGGTAAAATAGTATTCTTAATGTTCTTATTATGCATAGTTTTGTCATGCTAGGGAAGAAGTTAGAATCTTTTTAATCGCATTATCATAGTATAGGAGTTGGCTTATTTTTAAGAGATATAGCTTTTCTTGTATAGGACACGATTTAGTAGTAGGCCTTACTAGGGTGTAAAACTTTTATAGAGTGAAATAGAGAGCGATATATAATTCCTCATAGATGATTGTAAATAATTTGTGAGGAAGGGTATATCGCTCTTTGCTTTGTTTACTAGAAATGTATGGGCATGTAAACAAATTTTATAAAAAGTTTATAACTAATTAAGAATAGTGAGAATGGCATTTTTTATGATACATGTGATATATATTTTTATAGTCACAGGAAAGTAGGGATTGATGTGCAAGAGGCGAAGCGTGTTGCTAGTGTTAAGGAGAGAGGTTCAGGGGGACAGGTAGGAGAAGGCAGTAATTTTTGGAGTGAGATTAGGTTAGGCGCTAGGGACTATGTAACTATGCTGGTCTTATTTGTGGCTGTTTGCCTAGGGTATCTACTGTTTTGTGGTAGTTTACCTATTACAGATCCTGTTGAATCCAATTATGCCTTAACAGCTAAGCAGATGTTACAGCATAATGATTGGATTTCACCCATGATTTATGACCGTTATTGGTATGATAAGCCGATTTTTACGTATTGGATGTTGATGCTGTCTTATAAGGCTTTTGGCTTTACTGATTTGGCGGCTCGTTTGCCTGGCGCCTTATTTGGGGCGATTACCATACCTGGTTTCTTCTATATGATGCGAAAGATTGTTAAGTCATATGGACCGGCTTTACTTGGAGCCTGTGTATTGATGACGTCCTTTGAATATTGGTATTTAGCCCATGCTGTTGTTACTGATATGTATTTATTTTCCTTTATGCTGGGTATTTTCTATTTTGCCTATCAAGGGTTAACAAAGAATTCAAAGGGTTATATGTGTGGTGCTTATGCCATGGCGGCTATGGCAGTGCTTGATAAGGGGCCAGTAGGGTTGGTATTGCCAGGTTGTATCCTTGTCATCTTTTTATTATGTTCTTGGGCCTATAGTAAGCGATTAGATCGTTCTAATGGTTCATTAGCTTCTCCTTCTTTTCGAGGGGTATCTTTAGGGCATCGCTTTTATTTGTTATTTTATCCACCAGCCATTCTTCTTTTCTTAATCATAGCCCTTCCTTGGTATATTGAAATGTATCGCATACACGGACAGTCTTTTGTGGATGGATTCTTACTTTTACATAATATGGAACGGGCTACGGTGTCAGAACATCCTCGCTTTGATGTGTGGTACTACTATTTATTAGTGATTCCTGTGACCTTAATGCCGTGGGCTTTTATGACCTTATATGGAATGAAGCAGAGTCTAGTTAATTTGTATCGTGCTTTTTTCTCTCATGCCTTGCCGGATTCTTCAGAAATTAACGTGGATAACATGAGTCAAAGTGTGGGTCAAAGCCAAATTGGTCAGTTTGACATTCGTGCCATACAGACTGAGGCTTTACTGGCAGGGGTGTTTATGCCTAAACGGGCCTATATCGAATGGCAGTTATATTTATGGGTATGGTTAGCAGGTATTGTCCTATTCTTTTCTGTGGTAGCGACTAAGTATCCAACCTATACCTTTCCAGCCGTTATCTCTTTGGTCGTCTTAACGGTAGAGGGCTGTCAGCATCTGCGGACTTGTCAAGTGTCTTGGCGCCGGATAAAAACGGCTTTGTTACTCTATGTACCTATAGCGGCTCTATGTTTTGGACTTTTTAAGGCGGCTCATAAGTATCTGGGAACGGGTTTGCCCTTACTAGTAACTGTAGTGATAGGTGCTGTTGTTTTAATTCTTATAGGTGCTTGCCTGTATGCTTTTAAAGCAAAGCAGTTGGTAAAGGCAAAGGTAAGTATGATAGCAGAGGAAGCAGTTAATGAACATAGCCAATTTGAGGGCTTAGAAGAAGAATCGTTAGCTATACAGAATGATAATAAAAGTGTAATAAATCTTGTTAGCAAGGGAGAAAAAGATTTCGGTGATAGAGGTGTTACGGCATTGCTGGCAGGAACTATCGCGAGTATGATTATCTTATTTGGTGCCTTGGCGGCGTCTTTAGGTCCTATTGTTAGTGCCCAGTCGGCTAAGGCGTGGGCTCCTTATGTGAGCCGGATACCAGGTCAGTCGGTATATATATATGATGATTATTTGACCTCTCTTAACTATTACTCAGATAAGCGGATTACGCGGATTTTAACGGCCCCATTAGATAAGAAGAATATTTGGGAAGTCGGCAAATACGTTATGCCGTTAACGTCTAAAGAACAGGCGGCTAGGGACTTACAAGTAAAGTCGGATATGGTTATTTTAGTACCTAAATCGGCTATAAAGTTTTATAAGGGAACGGCCTTATATCAAGAAACAAAGGCTTTACCAGATACGCCGAAGGGTTTATATGTTTTTGTTAAGCGGTAATAGGGTAGACCTAGTGGCTTATAGCTATTTTATGAGGGGGGATAGGTTGCGTAGGCGAAAATAAGTAAGGTATTTTCTTGCTTAAAGAGTCAGCCTTCTAATGATATGTATTCAGAAATAGGGATGCGTAGCATAAGGAGGGTGGCTCTTTTTTATAGCTTTTTATAGGAAACGTGGTATAGTAAGGCTTATGTTAAGAAATAAAAAGGATGGATAGTTAAAGATAGAGAAAGAAGGCATAGTATGCAGTTAGGACCTATTGAAATTGGTCAAGGACAGGTCAAGGTAATTGTACCGCTCGTAGGTCGGACGCGGGATGAGATTATAGAAGCGGCTAAGGATGCCGCTGTCGCACCGTGTCAGGCTGTGGAATGGCGGGTAGATTATTTTGAGGAAGCTTATGCAACGGGAACCGTCTTAGGTCTCTTAGATGAATTACGAGCTATGTTAGAGCAAAAGGCACTTATTTTTACTTGGCGAACTAAACAAGAAGGGGGCCAGCAGATTATCTCTGGTGAGGATTACTATACCTTGTTGGAGAAAGTTGTTCGGTCCGGTCAGGTTGATGCGGTGGATGTGGAGTTTGCCTATTATCCAGACAAGAGGGCTGCTCTTATAGAAGCCAGTAAGGCTAGTGGTGTGCGTTTACTTATGAGTCAACATGATTTCAGTCGTACGCCGAACGCGGATAGAATAGCGAGTCAGCTCTTGGCTATGCAGGAAGCGGGTGCCCATATAGCTAAATTTGCTTGCATGCCTCATAATGCAGGGGATGTATTGGCCCTCTTGTCGGCCACCTATCAGGTGAAGAAGCAGTATCCTAAACGCCCTCTCATTACTATGGCTATGGGCGAGTTAGGAATCATTAGCCGCCTAGGTGGCTATGTGTTTGGATCCGATATGACCTTTGCCTCTTTAGGGTCGGCCTCAGCACCAGGGCAGGTTAATGCCTATCAGATGCGAGATGCCTTGCTCATGTTAAATAGAGATAACCGTAATGATTAGCTATTTTATAAGCGATTATTATATAAATGGATAAAGAATAAATGGATAAAGAAATCTTGATGGAATTGATTTTGTGATGAGTAGCAGTGTAGGTAGCATTAGGGATGTTTATTAGCTGAATAATTAATAGCTTTATACACATGACTTATAAGAAATGGTGGTTATAGTAGAAAAGTACACGTTTTGCATAAACTACAGAAAATATAGGCCTTACTATTGCCTTTTACAGAAAATCATTTGTATAATAGACGCAACACGTAGTAAAGGAGTGACGAAGATGAGTATGCTAATGAACAAGAATATATATGCCTACTTTAACTTTATTAGCTTGTATGATAAAGTTTATTTGGGCTATACTTAATCATTAGCGTACTAATTCGTACTTAGTATATAGAGGCTGCCCAGTAGAGGCAGCTTTTTTTATTCGTATTGCGTGATAGTCTCAGAGAGAGTACATAGAGACAAGTAGGATAGTAGAATGGTAGTTGTCACAGGAGGAAAAGACTATGATTATCACATTAAAATCAGGCTGTAGCAAAAAAGCGGTGCAGGAATTAATTCATGATTTAGAAACAACTTACAATTTAGATGTTTTCTTATCTGAAGGGGCAGAATACACCTTGTTAGGTCTAGTGGGGGATACGGCTTCAGTAGATAGTCGAATTATTGAATCCTTAGATATTGTAGAAAAGGTGACGCGTATTCAGGAACCATATAAAAAAGCAAATCGTAAAATGCATCCAGAAGATTCTATTATCGATGTGAGCGGCGTCAAATTTGGCGGCGGTCATTTTGGCATTATTGCTGGTCCTTGTTCTGTAGAATCAAGAGAACAGGTAATTAGCATTGCTAAAGATGTAAAGGCTGCTGGCGCAGACATGCTTCGTGGCGGTGCTTTTAAGCCACGTACTTCACCATATTCTTTCCAGGGTATGGGTGCTGAAGGTTTGGAGCTTTTATTAGAAGCTAAAAAAGAAACAGGCATGCCAATTGTATCGGAAGTTATGGATGTATCTCAGTTGCCGCTCTTTGAAGACGTAGATATGCTTCAGATTGGGGCGCGTAATATGCAGAACTTTACGTTGTTAAAAGAGGTTGGTAAATTACGTAAACCAGTCCTTTTAAAACGAGGGCTAGCAGCTACTTATCAAGAATGGTTGATGGCGGCTGAATACATTATGAGTGAAGGCAACGAACAAGTCATCTTATGTGAACGCGGTATCCGTACCTTTGAAACAGGTGTTCGTAACACCTTAGATATTACAGCTGTACCTGTTATGCATGAATTAACGCATTTGCCAATTATTATTGACCCGAGCCATGCCGCTGGCATGAGCCGTATGGTACATCCATTGTCCTTGGCTGCGGCTGGTATTGGTGCTGACGGGCTTATTATTGAAGTTCATAATGATCCTAAGAAAGCCTTATGTGATGGGCCACAAGCGCTCCACCCAGAAGAATTTGCAGCCCTTACAAAAGATGTGTTTGCTATTCGCCAAGCCTTAGAGACGGCTCATAAAAAATAAATACGTACAGTGTAAGCTGTCGGCAACCACAGACGGATTGTCGGCAGCTTTTTTACTAACTTTTATAAAGAGGAAAAATGAGGTGGTGCAGTGAATTTACTAGGTACCAGAGTTAGCAATTATTGAGTGCTGGTGTAAAATAGATGGTAAGTAGATGAAGATAGATTAAAGGGCTTAAAATCATTGCCTAGAGGGGTAAGGTAGTAGGCTTACCTAAGGTGAGATAGGAGATAAGAATGAGTGTGGTAAAAGTTCGTACGGGGAAAGCTTATGAGGTACATATTGAAAGAGGCAGTCTTAGTCGATTGGGTACGCAGCTAAAGGCTATAAAACCAGAAGGTAAAGTGGCTCTCATTACAGATAGTCAGGTAGAGACGTATTATTTAAAGCCATCTGTGGATTCCTTAAGAGACGCTGGCTATGATGTGGTTACTTATGTTTTTCCTCAAGGAGAAGCACAGAAAAATAGTGATGAATTGTTAAAGATTGTTAATTTTTTAGCTGATGAGTCTTTGACGCGTTCGGATATGGTGGTTGCCTTAGGTGGCGGTGTTGTTGGTGACATGGCGGGCTTTGCGGCGGCTACTTACTTACGAGGGATTGATTATGTGCAGGTGCCGACTAGTTTGCTTGCTATGGTGGATTCGTCAGTAGGCGGTAAGACGGCCGTTAATTTGCCTAGTGGAAAAAATTTATGGGGCGCCTTTAAGCAGCCTATCTTGGTCTTATGTGATCCAGATACCTTGCAGACTCTGCCGGAAGATGAGTTTATTAATGGTTGTGGAGAAGTCATTAAATATGGCATGCTGGGTTATCCTGAATTATTAGACCAATTAGAAGCCAGTCCTTTAGTGGATCATCCAGAGGATGTAGAATCAGTTATTGAGCAATGCGTTAAGATTAAGGCACAAGTGGTGGCTAATGATGAGACGGAAAAAGGACAGCGTCAGTTTTTGAATTTTGGACATACCTTTGGTCATGGTATTGAAAAGGGGAGTCACTTTACGGTTCATCATGGTTACAGTGTGGCTATTGGTATGGCTATGATGATGCGGGCTGCTGGTAAGGCAGGGGTGTTAAACCAAGAGGAAGTTAGTCGATTTTTACATATTCTAGAGGCTCATCACTTGCCAACGACTACCGATGTGCCTTTAAGTACTATCCTTGATATAGCTAAGCATGATAAGAAGAGTCATGGACATACAATTAATCTAGTCTTGCCAGCTGGTTGGGGCTATACGGAGCTTAGGACGACAACCCATGATAAATTGGCTGCTTATGCTGTTTTATAGATGATTGTTAGATTGAAGGGTTAATCTATTGGATTTTATGAGTTATGAGATGAATGATTGAGATATTATAGGAGGAAACTTATGCGGGTTGTTACAGCCAAACCGTTAACAGGGACTATAGCGGCTATACCAGCTAAGGCACATGCCCATCGGGCTTTTATGGCTGCGGCTTTAGGTGATGAGGTATCTA
>SAMEA3663124__coassemble_279_pt1 | contig 18282 bp, 14 predicted proteins | sample SAMEA3663124__metabat2_low_PE_003 | metagenome-assembled genome bin SAMEA3663124 (sample SAMEA3663124) | pig gut metagenome | biome: pig gut; feature: pig-associated habitat; material: faeces | place: Denmark | collected 2012
TGAACCGACTCTTGGACAGAGTGAAGTACTTCTTATGGGAAAAAATCTTTTTTTGATGGATGGAAACAAGGCGAAATCTAAGGCGGCACAGCCATCTTCTAATATCAGTAAAACAGTGAATCAACGACAGGTTACTAGTAAGGCGGTTGATTTAGCAAAAGCGGGCCTTACGGATGAAGAGTTACGGATGTTTATGTCTAATAAGCCGGCTAGTTATTATAAGGGACAGTTTTGGCGTTTAGATATGGCTAATGTGGATGAACTGCCACGAAATTTTCGGATGTCGCAGTCTTCGTTTAAGGAAGCTTTGGTAAAAGGAGAGTCTATTAGTTCTTTACCGTCAAGAGAAGGGTTAGATGATTTGCATATATCAGGGAGTGGTGAACCGTCGGCTGATGGTATGAAAGATTTAGTGGCAGCTATACGTAAGAAAGCAGGAAATAGGCCTATTTATATAGTTGACTTACGGCAGGAGTCGCATGGGTATGCTAATGGAACAGCCATTAGTTGGTATGGTAAGCGTGACTGGGGCAATATTGAAAAAACGCAGGAGCAGGCTATCGTTGATGAAGAAGAATTATTGCAGGGTATAGAAGGCAAAGAAATAAGTATTTATAAGATTAATAAGAAGAAAGAACCTATTGACCCACAGATTATGCAAGTTAATACAGTGCAAACAGAAAAAGAAATGGCTAAGGTGAATGGTATTCATTATGTACGTATTGCAGTAACAGATCATTTGCCACCAACAAGAGAAGAGATTCAGCGTTTTGTTACTTTTGTTAATCATTTGCCTAAGGATGCATGGGTTCATTTTCATTGTGAAGCAGGTAAAGGGCGGACAACAACCTTTATGGCGATGTATGATATGATGCGGAATCCTAAGGTGCCTTTTGAAACGATTTTACAGCGTCAATACCTGTTAGGCGGTGAGCATTTGGATGTAAAAGGCCAGGTAAGCTCGACTAATAGCTGGGATACGAATGCTAAGATTGAACGGCGGCAGGTGTTGTGGAATTTCTATCAACGATTGCATGGGATGAAGTAAATAAGGAAGAATTTGCAATATTACGATATTGTAAATAATGTGTCTTAAGCAACGGACAAAATGATAAAAAGTAGAATTAATTTTTATGTATTTATAGATTGGACATGTAAACTATGGTATAATGGTGGCAATGATTTAGGCAAAAGGCTCCTGTGTTAGTAACAGGAGTTTTTTACTGGGAAGTCCCATTATTTGATAGCCTAACTAGTATCCATAATGAGGTGTAAACATGAGTTTCCAAAGTCACTTTGAACACATTGACCGTCGTGTGCCGGTTGCAGAGGATAATATTGCCATTATCCATGATTTAGACAAATGTAAGAATTGTACCCTATGTCGTCGTGCTTGTGCCGATACCATGAGTGTACTTGATTATTACGATTTAGAATCGACAGGAGATAAGCCAATTTGTATTCACTGTGGTCAATGTACGTCTGTTTGTCCATTTGGCGCTATGTATGAACGTAGTGAACTGGATGGAGTGAAAGCAGCTATTGCCGATCCAGACAAGGTAGTTGTTGTGCAGACCGCACCAGCTGTGCGTGTTGCTATTGGTGAAGAATTTGGTTATGAGCCAGGTACATGGTTAGAAAATCAAATGGTAGGTGCCTTACGGGCTTTAGGTGTTGATTATGTGGTTGATACAAACTTTGGTGCCGACTTAACAGTTATGGAAGAAGCTGCTGAAGTGATTGCTCGTGTAACAGAAGGTCGTGCACCAACGCCACAGTTTACAACTTGCTGCCCATCTTGGGTTAAGTTCTGTGAAACCTATTTCCCAGAATTTATTCCTAACTTATCGTCTACACGTAGTTGTATTGCCATGGAATCGGCAGCGACTAAAACGTACTTTGCAAAGAAAATGGATATTGACGTTAAAAAAATCGTCATGGTATCAGTTAATCCTTGTACGGCTAAGAAGTTTGAAGTGCATCGCCCAGAACAAAACAAGGCGGCTCAATACTGGAATGATGACAGTCTTCGTGATACAGACTTCAGCTTAACGACACGTGAATTTGCTCAGTGGATTCGTGACGAAGGGGTAGATTTTAAGACGGTTGAAGAATCGCAGTTTGATAAATATGTAGGTCAGGCATCTGGTGCAGGCGTTATCTTTGGTAACACCGGTGGCGTTATGGAAGCATCTATGCGTACAGCTTATAAGTACATTACAGGTAAAGAACCATCTCCAGAACCATTGACACATTTAACGGATGTACGCGGTTTGGATGGTGTTAAAAAGGCGGATGTACAGATTGGCGATAAAACCTTGCATGTAGCTGTTGTTCATGGCGGTAAAAATATTCGTACCTTCTTGAATCATATGAAGGAAACAGGCGAAAAGTTTGACTTTATCGAAATGATGGCTTGTCCAGGTGGCTGCATTGGTGGTGGCGGACAGCCGCTTGTTAAATTACCGATGGCACAGAAAACACGAGAATCTCGTATCGCCGGTATTTATAGTCATGATGATGTTATGCGTTTACGCTCCAGTTATGAAAATCCAGAAATTAAGGAAATTTATGAAGAATTCCTTGGTAAACCATTAGGGGAAATGTCGGAATCCTTGTTACATACATCATTTGTTGATCGTAGTGCTGATTTAGGCGCTCGTAAGGATGTTACACCAGAAACATGCCCAACGTCACCTAAGTTTAAAAAGCCAGAATAAATAAAATAATTCTTAAGATAAAAGGGGACTTGTACTCACAATGAGGGTGCAAGTCTCTTTTTGTTTTGTGCGGTTAGCTACTTAGTTTGGAAAATAATTTATGTAGAATAAAAAAGAGGCTTAGAAATTTCTTTGGGGAGGATTTTTCGAAAGTATAATTTAAAGCGTAGGTAAAGTTTTTTGAAAAGATTAGGCAGGATAGTGATAGTTGCCGTTTTACTCGAAGGATTCAATGCGTATAATAGGTTATGTAGAAAAAATTAGACTTATAGGACCAATCTGTTTTGTCCGATAAGCCAAAATGTATGTGTACCCTATAAAGAGTAAAGAATGAAGAGAAAAGAGTGAGACTTATGGAAGTTAAAGATTTAATTGCTGATCATAAGAGCTATGTTCAGGCCCTGCGACGAGAGTTCCATCAGCATCCAGAACTTAGTTTTGAAGAAGTAGAGACGACTAAGCGGATTGCTAAGGAGTTAGATAAGATAGGTATTCTTTATACGATTAATCCAGATAGGGGCCTTGGCTTAGTGGCAGAGATTAAGGGCGAGGCGTCACAAGCCGATGAGGGAAAGACTATTACTTTGAGGGCAGATATTGATGGGTTGTCAGTTAAAGAAGAGACGGGGCTTTCTTATGCTTCTAAAGAGGAAGGTAAGATGCATGCTTGTGGTCATGATGCTCATATGGCTATTCTCCTAGGTGCGGCACGTATGCTATGGCAGGTAAGAGACCAGATTAAAGGAAGGGTGTTTTTGCTCTTCCAGCCAGGAGAGGAAACAGGTCATGGGTCTAATTATATGATGTCTGTTGGTGATTGGTATAAGCGGACAGATGCTATTTTTGGTGGCCATGTATGGATTGATCTGCCGGTCGGCAAGATATCGGTAGAGGCAGGGGAACGTATGGCAGCTAGCGATATTTTTACGATTACGGTAGAAGGTAAAGAAGGGCATGGGTCGCAACCACAGCAGACAGTCGATCCTATTGTTATTGCTTCCGCCATTGTAATGAATTTACAGACCATTGTATCAAGAAATACAAATCCCCTTGATTCGGCAGTAGTGACTATTGGACATATAGAAGCGGGATCAAGCTGGAATATTATTCCTGATAAGGCGGTTTTAGGAGGAACAGCTCGCTATTTTAAACGAGAACAATTGGATAGGATTAGGGGAGCCATGGAACGAATTGTTACGAATACAGCAGCAGCTTTTGGAGGGCGGGCTAGGCTTGATTATGAAGCTCGCGTACAGCCGGTTATCAATGATGTGGCTATGTCTGCTTTGGCTACCAAGACGGTTACCCATGTGTTAGGTAAAAAGGCGCTTTCCTTAATGACTAAGGTAACGGCAGGAGAGGATTTTTCTGCCTATATGGTGGATAAGCCAGCTTGCTTTGCCTTTATCGGCATAGGAAACCCTAAGCTTGATGCTGTTCATGGTCATCATCAGGCCGATTTCAAGGTAGATGATTCACGATTAGCAGAAGCATCAGCCGTATATGCGCAATTTGCCATTGATTGGCTAGCATCATAAGGTTAATTAGCTCAAGGTTAATTAATACTAGAAAATAAAAGGAGAAGATAGGATGTCAAGTTCGATAGATACAATAAGAGAAGGCGTTTTTCAATATCAACAAACAGAAGGGGCTGTTTTACTAGATGTACGAACCTCACAAGAGTACTTAGCAGGGCATATTCCTGCGGCTAAAAATGTGGATGTAGCACGCATTGATCAGGTTGGGGCTTTGATTCCTGATAAGGATACCCCTGTTTTTGTGTATTGTAAGGGCGGTATGCGGGCTCGAAAGGCTAGGGAAGCTATGGAATCTATGAGCTATACTAATGTAAAGAATATTGGTGGTTTTGATTCGTATATAGGCCTAGTTGAAAAGTAAATTCATAAAAAGAGAAAGGCTCCTGTTTCTTTGCTATAGGCATATAACCTATGTGGTGAAGATGATGGGAGCCTTTTATTGTTTTTATAAGCTTTTACCTAGGAAGACAAATTTGTTAGGTGATGAGCTGGTTTATGTATACATAGAAAAAGACACTTCTCTATAGTAAAAGCAAGGAAAATGTTTTATAATAATAATTAATAGAGTAACAATTACTTATAAGGAGGAACTAAGAGATGAAAACATACAGTCCATTTAAATCTGGTAAAGTTCGTGAGTTATACGATGTAGGCGATAGCCTAATTATGGTTTGTACAGACCGTATATCAGCCTTTGATGAAATTTTAAAAGAACCGATTCCAGAAAAAGGGGCTGTACTTAATAAGATGTCTAAGTTCTGGTTTGATTTTACTAAAGATATCGTGCCTAATCATATGATTTCGATTGATACGAAAGATATGCCTGAATTCTTTCAGCAACCACAGTTCGAAGGACGTAGTATGAAGGCACAAAAGTTAACAATGCTGCCTGTTGAATGTATTGTTCGTGGTTATATTACAGGTAGTGGTTGGGAAAGTTATCAGAAAACAGGTAAAGTATGTGGTATTGAATTACCAAGTGGCTTGCAGGAATGCGCTCAACTGCCAGAACCGATTTTTACACCATCTACAAAGGCACCTGTAGGGGAACATGACCAGAATATTTCTATGGCGGAAGGAGCCGTGTGGTTAGATAAATTTTTTCCAGGCAAGGGTGCTGAATACATGGAAAAGCTAAGTCAATTAACGTTAACCTTGTATAAGAAATGTGCGGCTTATGCTAAGGAACGGGGTATTTTAATTGCGGATACCAAATTCGAATTTGGTTTAGATGATAAGGGACAGTTCGTATTAGGCGATGAAATCTTAACACCTGATAATAGTCGTTTTTGGCCAGCTAAAGGCTACCAGCCAGGTCAGGGTCAGCCTTCCTATGATAAACAGTTTGTCCGTGATTATTTGAAGGCTCACCCAACAGACATTTTGCCAAAAGATATTGTGGGTAAGACGATTGGTAAATATAAGGAAGCCTATGAATTGTTAACAGGGAAAGCCTTTGCCTAAGTTTTACTTTCTTTTTATGGCTTATGCTAGATAACACAGACAAAATAAAAAAATATGATATACTGAAAAACATATGACACAAATTGATAGAAATTAAGGTGATAATATGTTAACAGGTGATGTGTTTGGCATAACCATAGGAGCGGCTGTGCTTACCTTCGTAGGCGGCATTGTAGGCGGTGTTTTATCCTCTGTGGCTGGCGGCGCCTCCATTATATCCTATCCTATTTTGCTAGGTTGTGGAGTGCCTCCAGTAGCAGCTAATGTAACCAATCATATGGCTAAGGTCTTTGATTATATTGGTGCTATTTCAGCTTCTCTTAAAGAGCTTAAGGGAAATTGGCTTTTTGCCTGTCTTTTGTCTATATTTACGGTTATTGGGTCTGTTATAGGGACTCGATTATTGTTGATATTTCCAGAGTCTGTTTTTGAAGATGTGGTGCCTGTTCTTTTAATTTTTTCAGGGGCTATGTTTTTATGGCGGAATTATAAGGCTGGTCAGGATGCGAAAAAGGTCCAAATAGCTGGTGGTACAGCAATGGCTTCAAAGCTTACGGCTAAGAGTAAAAATAAAAAACAGTCACGCTTTTTTGCTGTTATTGTTATGCTCTTGATTGGCTGTTATATTGGCTATTTTGGTGGAGCCAGTGGTGTCCTTTTACTAGTTGCTATGGATTATTTATCGGACCGAGCCTTCTTGGTTAATAATGCCATTAAGAATCTGATTGCTGGTTTTTCTAATTTAATTGCCTTTATTGTGTATGCTTTATCTACCCATGTGTATTGGACGTTGGGGATTATCCTAGCTGTAGGCATGTTTATAGGTGGTTACATTGGACCAACCTTGATGCGGCATATTTCGGTTAAGTTATTACGTTATATTGTAGCTGTTTTATCCTTTGCCTTAGCAGCCTATTTCATTATTTACTATTAATAAAATCAAAAAGTCAAATCCGTATCGTAGGATACGGATTTTTTTTATATCTGCTCTTAGAATATAAGCATAAAGAGAAATCCTATAGGAAATAAGATAAAGAACAATGAGTTTGTATATATCTTGATTTGTAAGGAGTGATTGTGATGGCTAAAGACGTAATTACAAAAGATATGACGGTAGCAGAAGCGGTAAAGGTCAATCCGGATATTATGGATATCCTAGCAAAAGAAAATATTGATTTCTGTTGTGGAGGTAAGCATCCATTAAAAGAAGCGGTAGAAGCTAAAGGTAAAGATATTGATAGCTTTGTAGCTATGTTGAATCAAGTAGAACCAGTTAAAGAATCGACACGAGCTGACGCCTTTAAGATGAGTAAGGCTGAACTGGTTGATTACATCATTCGTCATTTCCATCGGCCACAATTAGAACAGCTGGATCAAATTGAAATGGGTTTAGCTAAGTTGTTAAATGTACATTATGCGCACCATCATAAAGAACTCTTTGATGTATATAAACGGTTTATGTCTATTAAGGCTGATTTAGTGCCTCATTTTGCACAAGAAGAACAAGATGACTTTCCTCGCTTTCTTAATGGTGAAGCCGTTGATTTTTCAGAATTGGTAGCGGAACATGAAGCGGTTGGTGAAAAGTTAGAAGCTTTACATGAAGTAACGAATAATTATCAGGTGCCAGCTGATGGTTGTAATACCTATCATTATATTTTTAAATTAATGGGTGAATTTGAACGAAGCCTTCATGAACATATCTTTTATGAAAATAGTATCTTGTTTTTAATGAAATAAATAGAAAATCGTATGTTAAATTAGAGAGGAGTCTTAGTATGGAAGCGTGTGTAAAAGCTGTTATTGACAAGGTTATGGATATTACAGGTGTATCGCAGGAACAGGCGGCAGAAGCTTTACGGAATAGTCAGTGTAATGCGGATGCAGCCATTCAGTATTTATCAGAAAAGGGCTATTTAAGTTCATCGCAGTTGCAGGTGTCTAAAGAGTCTATGGATGCTTTGCAGGAGATGCTAGATGATTCGAGAGAAATGATTGGTGATGGCCGTTGGTAATATATACTTGTTAAATTGAGTCCTATGAGTTTCTTCCGCAAGGGCTAGTCAACCATAAGTTAGTCCGTGCGTTTATATAGATAGTATGCATACAAGGCAGGTTATAATGTTTAACCTATAAAGGAGAGCCGGTTAATCGATTGATTAGCTGGCTTCTTTTTTGTAGAAGAGAAGGAAAAAGCCTGTATTCAATTGCTATATGCTAGGTGTTTAAGGAGATGACCATCTTGGGCACATTGTATATAATAAAGAAAAGGTTTTTATCTACTAAATGCTAGTGCGGGCTGGTATTGAATTACCTTGCATGGGGAGAATGTAGGACTTACGTGTTGAAGGGGAGTTATAGATATTAGTGTTTAGTGATAGATTGAATGCATTAATTTTATATTGGATAGAAAGGATATAAGATATGTCATTAGAAACCATAGGGGATAGAGCCTTAAGAATAGCTGTATTAACGGTGTCAGACACACGGACGCTAGCTACAGATAAGGGCGGTGATTGCGTTGCGGCGCTCTTGGGAGAGGCTAAGCATATAGTGGCCGCTAGGACTATCGTGAAGGATGATGCCTTTGCTATTCGGCGGCAGGTTGGTTTGTGGTGTGAAGATGCGTCGATTGATGCGGTTATTACTACAGGGGGAACAGGAATTGCCAAGCGGGATGTCACTATAGAAGCAATTGAGTCTATGCTGGATAAGACACTGCCTGGTTTTGGTGAACTTTTTCGATATATTAGTTATGTGGATGATATAGGGCCTAGGGCTATGGCGTCACGGGCAGTAGCTGGTGTGGTAGAGGATACGCTAGTTTTTGCCTTACCAGGTTCGGTAGGAGCAGTTAGTCTAGGGATGGAACGATTAATTATCCCTCAGTTGCCTCATTTAGTTCATGAAGTTATTAAATAAGCTTTAAGTAAATAGTCTTTAAGCGAAATGTATTATGGAACAAAATATTTTTGTGATAATTATCGAAAATACTTGTTATTTTTCATAGCTTATTCATAATTACGTATGTTATAATTGAAGCATAGATTTTCTTCGTAGGAACAGTACATAGAGACCATGGTCTATGGGAGGAATAAATGGCATTCGGTTTAAAGAGCAAAGAAGAAAAGTTTTTTAGCATGTTGAATGATCATGCGAAATTATGCCATGATGCATCAGAGTTGATGTTAGCTGCTTTTAATGGCGAAAAAGATAAGCAGGAAGTCCTAAAAAAAGTAGATGAAATGGAAAAAAAAGCAGACGATATTGTATCCGCAACGATGCAGCGTTTGCAGAAGACTTTCATTACACCAATGGACCGGGAAGATATCCAATTGTTGATTGATCAGTTGGATACGACCATTGATACAATGAAAGAAATTATGGATAAGATGTGTATGTACAATGTGGGCGAACCGATTGATGGGGCTATTAAGATGGCAACGATTATCGAAAAATGCTTGAAACATATTGTAAAAGCCATGTCTTATATCAATAGTTTGAAGAAAAATTATGTGAAAGTAGAAGGTCGTATTTTGGAAGTGCTTCGTTTAGAAGAAGAGGCTGATGATGTGTACCATAAGGAAATGGCAGCCCTATTTACAGAATGTCCAGATGCAATTACGATTATTAAATGGAAGGATATTTTAGACGCTTCGGAAGATTTAGTCGATGACTGTGAAGATATTGTAGGTACGTTCCGACGGGTGGTATTAAAATATGCTTGATTTTCATTGGCTTCTACTGGTAGTTGTTGTTTTAGCTGTCCTTTTTGATTATATTAATGGTTTTCATGATACGGCCAATGCTATAGCCACGTCTGTATCTACACGGGCGATTTCACCTAAGAAAGCGGTACTTATGACAGCCGTTATGAATTTCTTAGGTGCCATTGTAAGTACGGGGGTTGCTAAGACGATTGGTGAAGATATTGTGTTATCACCGAGTTTAATCGATTCAGAAGTAATTGCTGCTGCTTTGCTAGGGGCTATCTTTTGGAATTTATTTACTTGGCGTTTGGCAATTCCTAGTTCATCGTCTCATGCCTTAATTGGTGGTGTAGTAGGTGCGGTTGTTGTAGGGGCTGGCCTAGGTGCTTTGAATTTTGGTGGTATAGGCGTCATTGTCTTGTCTTTGATTTTGTCTCCTCTGGTAGCTTTAATCTTAGGTTATATTATTATGAAGCTCTTGTTAATCGTCTTTGGTCGCTATTCGCCTATTGCCTTAAATGACCGTTTTCGTAATATGCAGGTAGGTTCAGCTGTTTTGATGGCTTTTTCTCATGGATCTAATGATGCGCAGAAGGCTATGGGGATTATTACCTTGACATTGCTTAGTGGCGGTTATATAGATACTTTTGCTGTACCTGTTTGGGTAAAAATGATATGCGCTGGGGCTATGGCTTTAGGCACGATGGCTGGTGGCTGGCGTATCATTTCTACTATGGGTAACAAGATTTATAAAATGGAAACAATTAACGGCTTTGCTGCTGATTTGAACTCATCCATTACTATTTTCTTGGCTACTTTTTTACATTTGCCAGTATCAACGACACATGTTGTTAGTGGTTCCATTATGGGGGTAGGTTCGGCTATGCGTGTGCGGGCCGTTAATTGGGGTGTAGCACGGTCCATGCTTATTACGTGGTGCGTAACGATTCCTTTAAGTGCAGCCGTAGCCGGTGTTATTTATTTTGCTATTCATCATTTTAGATTGCTTTTCTAAGATTGATAAGATAGTTGAATAGTAAGGTGATTTTATGAATGCTAGTCTAGTTCTTAGGCTGGCATTTTATTTTTGCCTTTAAGAGAATGTGTGCTAACTTTTTTAAGTAGCGGTCTAGGTAGGATGAGGAGAAAATTTGCATTATCTACCTATTTGCTAGATAAAAAAAGAGTGATAAAAGCCACAAAATTATAAAATAGTGCACTCTTTTTGTACCTATCTTATTGCAATGTGGATAAAATAGGTCTATAATCAAACGAGAATGAAGAAAGAATTAATAATCTATGAATTTATCTGACTAAGTATGAAGCTATTATAAATAAAAAATAAAGCAGTACTAAAGGTAAAGGGGAAAAAGCAGGAGGTTATTTATGAAATTAAATCAAGCGACAGATTATGCATTCCGTATGGTATTACATATGTCTTTACTTCCGCAAGGGACAAAGATTACTGGTGGGGAATTAGCTAAGGCACAAAACATTCCAGACCGGTTTTTATTAAAGATTATGCGGAACTTAATTGCCGGTGATATTATCAAATCCTATCGTGGGGTTGATGGTGGTTTTGCCTTAAATCGTGAACCAAAAGATATTACCTTACTTGATGTAGTAGAAGCCGTTGAAGGTGTTACATATCTACAACGTTGTTTATATGATAGTGCTAGTTGTTCAAGAGGATGTCATGGCCATTGTTCGGTGCAAGAAGCTTTTGCTGGTATCCAGGCTAAGTTGGTACGGGATATGAAGGCTATTGATTTTGCTACACTGGCACAGCGGGAGCGGGATATTCATACAAACCCGTCAACTTGCCCGCATCACAATCCACAAACTTCGCAAGTGCAAGATGCGTAGTTATATAAGGTAGGCTTCATCTCGCCAAGAGGCGGTAGTGAGAGTAAGGAGGAATAATGATGGATGCCCTGATTTTGGCACGTTGGCAATTTGGCTTGACGACAATTTATCACTGGCTTTTCGTACCTGTTACGTTAGGCTTGACGATAGCAATTGCGTGCATGGAGATTGCTTACGTATCTACGAAAAATGAGTCGTACAAAAAGATGGCACAGTTCTGGGGGAAACTTTTCCTAATTAACTTTGCCATGGGTGTTGTTACTGGGTTGGTACAAGAATTCCAATTCGGTATGAACTGGTCGGAATATTCTCGTTTTATGGGTGATATTTTCGGCGCACCGCTTGCTTTGGAAGCATTAACTGCTTTCTTCTTAGAATCTACATTCATGGGTGCTTGGATTTTTGGTTGGGATAAGTTATCCGCCAAGGTACACATGGTGGTAGCAATTCTAGTAGCGATTGGTTCTAACTTGTCTGCTTTCTGGATTTTGGTAGCCAATTCGTTTATGCAGCATCCTGTTGGGTTTGCTTTGCAGAATGGTCGTGCAGAAATGGTAAGTTTCGGCGATTTAGTAAGTAATGGGTATGTAGTTGGTCAGTATGCCCACATCTTTACAGATGGTTTAATGATCGCCGGTATTATTATTGCTTCCGTTAGTGCTTACTATTTAATTCGCGAAAAAGCCGTTGATTTTTATCGTCGGTCTGCTAAATGGGGCTTAACCTTTGCTATTATTGGTGGCATCTTAGTTATGGGCGCTGGCCATATTCATGGTCAGTATGTAACAGAAGTACAGCCAATGAAGACGGCTGCTTTTGAAGCCTTGTGGGAAACACAACAGCCAGCACCATTCACGGTAGTAGCTAATATCAATGAAGAAACACAGAGTAATTCGGCTGCTTTGAATATTCCAGATGTATTATCTTTGGTAGCGGCTGGTAATAGCGATGCTAAAGTATTGGGTATTAAAGATATTCAGAAAATGGATGTTCAGAAATATGGTCCTGGTAATTATATTCCTAATGTAACCGCTTTATTCTGGAGCTTCCGTGTTATGGTTGGTTCTGGTATCTTAATGTTTATTGTAGCTTTAATTAGCTATTGGAAATTAAGAAGAAATACTTTGGTGCAATCAAAAGGTTGGTTAAAAGTATTATTCTGGATGTTACCATTCGCATATCTTGCAAATGCAACAGGTTGGTTTGTAGCAGAAGGTGGTCGTCAGCCATGGATTGTATATGGCTTGCAAAAGACGGCTGTTGCTAACTCTCCGTATGTAACGGCAGGTGATATTTGGACAACCATTATTGGTTTCTCTTTAATTTATATTTTAGCAGCTATTGCCGCATTCTATTTGGCTGTTCGCTGCATCAAGAATGGTCCGCAAGGCAATGATTCCCATGATGTAGCAGCTGTAGAAGAGGAGGCTAAACTATGGAAGTAATCTTCAATCACCTCGACGTGGTATGGTTTGTTATAGTTTGTGTCTTGTTCGCCGGCTTCTTTATGCTAGAAGGTTTTGATTATGGCGTAGGCATGTTGCTTCCATTCATTGGTAAAAATGACATCGAACGTCGACAAATGATTAACTCAGTAGGGCCAGTATGGGATGGTAATCAAGTTTGGATGATTACAGCTGGCGGTGCTACCTTTGCATCCTTCCCAAATGTATACGCTACTTTGTTTAGTGGTTTCTATTTAGCTTTATTCTTAATTTTAGCTGCTTTGATTATGCGTGGTATTTCTTTTGAATTCCGTAGCAAATCGGCTAATAGAACATGGCGGTCTTTATTTGACTGGCTGCTTTTTGTAGGTTCTTTGGTTCCAGCTTTAGTTTGGGGCGTTGCCGTAGGTAATATGATTCAAGGGACTCCAATTGATGCACAGCAGAACTTTGTAGGTAACTTATTTACCTTGTTCAGCCCATATACACTTCTTTGTGGTTTAGCTTTTGTATTAGTCTTCATTTACCATGGGGCTATGTACACATCCATCAAGACAGTAGGTGCTATTGCTGAACGGGCACGAGCAACGGCTTTAGTTGAAGGTGTTATTACAGCTATTGGGGCTTTGATTCTATTAGCAGCAAGCTTTGTATGCACAGATATGTTTAATAATGGCTTGTCTTTAGCAGCTTTTATTATTGCTATTATTTGCTTTATTATTTCCTGGATTTGTGCACGTGTACGCCATACAGGTTGGGGCTTTATCTTCAGTTGTGCAACAGTTATCTTTGTAACGATTGCTTACTTCGCTGGTTTGTTCCCACGTATTATGGTATCTTCTTTAAATCCAGCTTGGAGCTTAACGATTACAAATGCTTCTTCTTCGCCATATACCTTGCATTTAATGACGATTGTAGCATTGATTTTCGTACCAATCGTTCTTTTATACCAGATTTGGAATTACTGGCGCTTTAGAGAACGCATTTCTCCAGAACACTTACATTATTAAAAATAAGTAAAGGGCGTGTCCTTAGGGACACGCTTTTTTACTAAGAAATGTAGTATAGTGGAGTATAGTGGATATTAGCTGTTTATTAAATGGTAGTTAATTTTTATATAATTTTATGGGCGTTGCAGGATAGGAGGGTCCCATGATTAGTTCCTTTGCTAAGCTTTTATTAGCCCCTCAGCGAAGGCGGTTTATCTTATTGCTTGTACTGAGTATTATTAGTACTATAGCGTTAGCCGCACAGGCTTGGTTCTTTGCCAATTTTATTAATGATTTATTTATTGGTAGACGACCTATTGAACAAGAGATTCAGCCACTTGTATATCTCTTACTAGCTATAGGCGTGCGGGCCCTTTTTCATTATTGGCAGGAAGAGACGGCTGTGCATATGGCAGGCGTTATTAAGCAAGATTTGCGTGATAAAGTCTTAGCTCATTGCTTGGCTTTGGGACCCTATAGCCCTGTGCCTAAGGGGGATGTAGTCCATTTATTAACCGATGGGCTAGAGCAAATTGAAGGCTATATGGCTCGTTATGTACCACAAATGCTGATGGCTGTATTAATCCCTGGCATTATGGCTTTAGTTATGATTGATACCGTTACTTGGGTAGCTATTATTTTAGGAATCACCTTTCCCATTATTCCCTTTTTTATGATTCTAATTGGTAAGAAAGCAGAGTCTATGAATAAGGCACAGTGGGAACGTATGAGTCTTTTAGGTGGGCATTTTTTGGATGTCTTACAAGGGATTACAACCTTAAAAGTATTTGGTCGTTCTCGAGAACAAGGATCTGTTATTGCCCGTATGTCCGGTGAGTTTAGGGATGCTACCTTGCGTGTTCTTAGGGTGGCTTTTTTGTCAGCGTTTGTCTTGGAATTGATCAGTACGATTAGTACGGCTTTAATTGCCGTAGCCATGGGCTTAGATTTATTGGTAGGGCATGTGTCTTTCTTGGCGGCCTTTTTTGTTTTGCTCTTGGCGCCAGAGTTTTATGCACCTTTACGGCAATTGGGGTCAGCTTTTCACACGGGTATGGCTGGTAAAGTGGCCTTGCAAGAGGCGGAATCCTACCTAGCTATTCCCGTAAGGGAGCCGGCTAGTGGTAATCAAACAATAGAGGATCCGATAGAATCGATAGAGTTTAAGCAGGTATCTTATACTTATGGAGAGAAAGAGGAAAAAGCGGCGCTTAAGGACGTTTCTTTTACCTTAAAGCGAGGTAAAGTGGTCGTTCTAGTAGGTCAAAGTGGAGCGGGAAAGACAACGACAGCCCAGCTCTTATTGCGCTTTTTACAGGCATCTAGAGGACGTATTACTGTTAATGGTCAAAACCTCTTAGATTTAGAGTCTGGTTGGTGGCGTGAACAGATTACCTTTGTACCTCAAGAAGCTCATGTAGTGCATGGTACGGTGCGGGACAATATTAGTTTTGGACGGCAGGTTTCAGATGAAGCTGTACGAGCTGCAGCTGTGGCTGCCAATGCGGATGCTTTTATTCAGACCTTGCCACAAGGCTATGATACCGTTATTGGTGATGGCTCACAGGGCTTGTCTGGAGGACAAGTACAGCGGATTGCGCTAGCGCGAGCTTTTATCTCTAATCGTCCTATTTTGGTTTTAGATGAAATGACGGCTCATTTGGATCGACAAACGGAACAGGCTATACATAAGGCTTTACGGCGGTTGATGGAAAATAAAATCGTTTTATGTATTGGACATCGCCGGGAGACTATGGAACTAGCGGATACCTTGTTGGTTATGAAAGAAGGACGGCTAATTGAAGAGGGTACTTTTAGTCAGCTAGAGGAGCAAAAAGGCTATTTTTATTCTTTGTTGCATCCGACGGTGGAAAGACCTGAAAAAACTATCAATGAGGTCCAGTCCTTACCAGTTATACCAGCTATTGGAGAGAAAGAGGATGTTCATAACCTAGGAAATACGTCTGTTTCGCCTTTGCAAGGACTAGCAGGAAGACAGAGTCAGGTAAGGCAGTCGGCTTGGGGGCGTTTATGTTTGCTCTTTTCTGTCCTTCGGTCAGCCCGCTTATCTTTGTTTGGTAGTACCTTATTTTCTTTTTTAACAGTCTTTACCAATGTAGGCCTATTGGCAACATCGGCTTGGCTCTTAGCTAGAGCAGCCTTACATCCAGAACTTTTTGTGCTGAGCTTGGCTATTGTTGGCGTTCGTTTTTATGGGATTAGCCGTGCGGTTTGCCGTTATATTGAACGCTATGTATCGCATCATATGGCCTTCCAAGGTTTGTATGGTCTTAGGTGCTGGCTGTATGAACGAATAGAACCTTTGGCTCCAGCTGTACTTCATAAATGGGGGGCTGGTGATATGCTAGGGCGTATCATGGCCGATATTGAGACATTACAGTTCTTTTATTTGCGGGTTATTTTACCACCAGTAGGGGCTATTCTTTTAACAGTTATTGGTTGGTTCTTTTTAGATATTTATAATGGGTTGGCTCCGTGGGTCTTAATTGTAGCGGCTTTCTTAGGGGGCGTTATTATTCCAGCCTTTGTTTATCGCTATACGAAAAGATCTGTTATAGGTGAATTAGAGGTGCGAAGCCAAGGTAAAAATCAAGTGGTGTCCTTATTGGATACGATGATTGAGGTAGTTTTTTATGGTCGGCAAGACGAATATAGGCAGCGAGTTGGTCAAGGGTTCGCAGAGCTAGGTAGCTTGCAGGCACATGTGCAAAAAGGGATTAATTTAGGAAACACCTTTTTTATGATGCTTATTCAATTGGCTAGTATAAGTGTAGCGGCGGTAACGGCCTGGTATACGGATTCAATCCTGTCTGGTGTAGCGATTGCTACGGTAGCCGTGGCTATGCAGGCCTATTTTGAATGTTTGGCACCACTGGTTATTACAGTCCATCATGGTAAAGAAAGTGACGAAGCTATGAAACGCTTGGTTACCTTAGCTACAACGAAACCGACTGTTTTGGAGAAAGAAGCCTATTCCTATACGGTAGCTGCACCTGATTCCCTCGAAGAAAGGCGGATAGAACCAGTGGCTATCTGCATAGAAAATTTATCTTTTTCGTATGAAAAAGAAGGACGTCAGATTTTAGCCATTCCTCAACTAACTATTCCTAAAGGACAGAAAGTAGCTATCGTTGGTGCTAGTGGATCTGGTAAAACGACCTTATTTTCTGTATTGGAACGGTTTTACGATTATCAAGGGCAGATTAAAATGAATGGCGTTGACTTAAAGTCTATAGAAGCAGAAGAGGCGCGTCATTTATACACTATGCAGACGCAGCATAGCTATTTATTCCATGCTTCCATTGAAGATAATATTCGTTTAGCTAAACCGAGAGCTAGTAAGGAAGAAATTAAAAATGCTTTAGATTTTGCCCGATTGACCGCTTGGATTCAGACTTTACCTAAGGGATTAGCGACAATCGTTGGTACTGGCGGTATGGGCGTTAGTGGGGGACAACGGCAGCGTATAGCCTTGGCTCGTTTGTATTTACGACAGGCTCCTATATTATTACTGGATGAACCCTTAGAAGGCTTGGATGGACTAACGCAGGCTGCTGTTTATGAAGCCTTGTTAGAACGTATGACAGGTAAAACGGTTTTATATGTAACTCATCAATTAGAAGGCCTTGAAAAGATGGATCGTATTTTGTTCATGGAAGATGGGCAGATTGTAGAGGATGGCTCTTATGAGGAATTGATGAACAAGAAAGGCCTATTTTATTCGTATCGTCGTATTTCTGGACTTGTAAGTTGAAATATTTTTTATAACCGCTTATAATTTGAATGTTATAGAATACATTCCACACGAGGAGAAGATATGAGTGTAATTGTAAATCGGCTCCGAGAGTTGGCAGAAGCGGCGACGAATAAAGTAATAGAAGAAGATACGGTAAAGCGCTCCCATAAGTCAACGGCGGAACGAGATGCAGTAAAGGAAGATATATATCATTTCGACGTGCTAACGTTGGAAGAAGACGTTGTTAACCGAATGATGCGGGATCGCTTGCGGAATCATTGGTTAATTTATTCCATTACCTTTGAGTTTGAACCTAATAATCATGTGTTTATGTGTGTGATTACGAAAACGGGCATGGTTATTAATTTAGAATTTACTATAGAAGATTGCTGGTATGATGATTATTCAGCGTCTTTCGTTATAAAGGTACCGGTAGGCAGTATTGATATGGATAGCTTTATTATCAATATTGTTATGCGCCTTTTAGGTAGTTTTATTTTTAGTTTATGTGGGTTGATTTTTAATCCCTTTTCTATTGGACAAAAGGGATCAACCTTTCGGCTTGGCAAGGACGGCCAGGTTCGTTTTGACTTGGTGCCGGATGGGGAGATTCATGATTGGATGCCTTGGCCTAAGGAATCAGATGAGATGAAAGGACCGCGTTTGCTTACTAATGCACGAACGGAGCAATCTATTTTACAGATGGATTATTATGCCTTTCGAGATCAAGTAGACAATCAAATTGTGCAAGATGTACCTATTAAGACTAAATGGATTCGGTCTGTTGATATGG
>SAMEA3663124__coassemble_280_pt1 | contig 18198 bp, 14 predicted proteins | sample SAMEA3663124__metabat2_low_PE_003 | metagenome-assembled genome bin SAMEA3663124 (sample SAMEA3663124) | pig gut metagenome | biome: pig gut; feature: pig-associated habitat; material: faeces | place: Denmark | collected 2012
GCGGCCGTTCTTTTGTTGCCTATTGGTGTTTGGGTTAGCTTTGTTATCTTGCATCATTATTTGCCAACGGAGACGATAGAGTTTTCTTTTTCAACCTATTTTTTAATTTCTTTGGGCATTTTGTGTATCAGTGTTATTGTTATGAATATACCGCGTTATATTTATATGTATTTTGATACGCGAAAAAAATGGAAAAGCATTTTTGTGCATAACCATTTAAAAATACAAATGCGGCGCTTGCATCGCAAGATTTTTATGCAACAAGAAGCCATTAATAAGGTGAAATCACAAGAAGTTTGTGGTAAGCAAGAATACAAGGCACAAGAGGACATACGAGATGCTTTGTTACAGATTCGAGATAAACGGTATTTGGAATCGCGGATTTTAATTGCTGAAGAAGACCAAGACCGTAAGCATAAGGTAAAATTTATTTTAGCCTATATAGGTTGTACTTTGATGGAATGGATTTTGCTCTTACATTAATAGTTTAGTAGGACTTAGTTAAGGGCGCGATTCTTGCTTAGTGATTAATAGGCTAGTTAATTGTTATAGGCTTTGGAGAAGAAGGTGAGCGGATGGTACTGCTTGCCTTTCTTTTATTGGCAGAATTCACCAAAGACTCATAGGGAGCCTTTACACTGAACGTGGTTATACGTTATTATAGATAGAGCATAAGTGAAATATAGAATTGGTTGTATTGGTGTTTGTATAGGCGATAGTAAAGGAGAAACAAATGATAAAAGGAAAACAATGGTTAGCAACTGGTGCTTTTATGCTTTCTGTGGCTTGTTTAGGCAGTCCAGCTGTGCAGGCAGCTGATTATGGAACGATTACCGTTGATGGCTATGCACAAGATACCTATATAGCTAATCAAGCTGTCGTTATTGCGACCAACCGAGTAGAAAAAGATAATTTAGCAACGGCTAAAGCCGATAATGACCGTAGTTCTGCTCGTTTTTTACAGGCCTTACAAGCATTAGGTATACCGTCTAATCAGATAAAGACAAATGATTATACAGTCGCTGAAAATCAGCAGTATATGCCAGCTGCTAAGACATATAAAACAGTGTATACAGTAACCAATAGCATTCAAGTGACTATTAATGATAAGGTAAATACATCTAAGGTTATCGATGCAGCGACAAATGCAGGAATTAGTAACGTACGGTTAGATCAGATAGGTCTAAATGATGCAGATAAACGAGCTATGAAGGATAAGCTTTTGATTGAAGCAGCTAAGGATGCTCGGCAAAAGGCAGATGCTTTGGCAGCTGCTTTAGGTACTAAGGTGGTCGGTGTCGATTCTCTTAATGAAGATCAATATTATGCACAGCCACGGGTCGCTATGTATAAAATGGATAGTTTGGCAGCGGCAGCACCAACAACATCGCAGATTGAATATGGAAATCAAAAATCTGATGAACATGTAACTGTTGTCTTCCGTGTAAAATAAGGCGTAGAAATTTATAAAAAGTAATTGACATTACAGACTGCCTACGGTAAAATATACTTCGTAGCGCGGGAGTGGCGGAATTGGCAGACGCACCAGACTTAGGATCTGGCGCCTTACGGCGTGGGGGTTCAAGTCCCTTCTCCCGCACCAATTTAATATATACTAAGATGTCTAGGTAATAGACATCTTTTTTTATTGATAAAATTTATTGACAAGATTTTTAATCAGTGGTACATTAAAGTCAGTTCATGAAAGGGCATTAAAGAGTCTATCTTGTGGATTGATAATTATAATTACATATTTGGGAATAGGTGCTATATGCATAACAGAGAATCTGGTGTAAGTCCAGAGCGGTCCCGCCACTGTAAGATGGAGCAATACGATTATGTCACTGGGCAACTGGGAAGGCTGATATTGCGGTGAAGTCAAGTCAGGAGAACTACCTATTCATCATTCACCACTTGACCTACGAGCGATGGGGAGGAGAATCGATAGATCCTTTTTGTACGTTAGCAAGTGCAGAAAGGCTTTTTTTATAGCTAGGCACTTGACTATTGTTAGAATAAAGGCACTTGTAAAAATCCACCTAGTGACGAGGGCGTGGTGATAACAGATTGGTATTATCACTTCGGTGTTAATATAAGTTGTCATTAGGTGTATGGGCATACATCAACAATTACAAAAGAGCCGGCTTTGATGGCCGGCTTTTTTGTTTATAAAAAGTAGTTGACAAGGAATAGAGAATAGGGTATTATAATCAAGTCGATACGGCAAAGGAACATCGCCAGTCAAGATAAATAAAGTTCTTGACAGATATCCTTCAAACGACTATAATAAACAAGTCGTTAGATTATTTAGGGGTATAGCTCAATTGGTAGAGTAGCGGTCTCCAAAACCGTTGGTTGTGGGTTCAAGTCCTACTGCCCCTGCCAACTTTAACTACATATGACTCAGTAGCTCAGCTGGATAGAGCGTTTGACTACGAATCAAAAGGCCGGGGGTTCGAATCCCTCCTGGGTCACCAAAGTATTAAGGATATCATTAAGGTGATATCCTTTTTTTTATTTACAGGGAGATGTTAGTTTGTCACGTGTAAAATTGTGGACAAGGGATTTTTTGGCCTTGTCTTTTGCTAATTGCTTTTTGTTTGCTGGTTTTCATTTGTTATTGCCAACCTTGCCAATTTATGTGAGTCAGTTAGGGGCGTCTGGTGCAGAAGTCGGTTTAATCACAGGGATTTTTGGGTATTCTGCTATTTTCATTCGTCTTTTTACAGATGTAGGGGTAAAAATAGGTAAGAAACGGTGTTTGTATTTAGGTCTTTTATTTTCTATTGTAGCGACCATAGGCTATTTGGTTTGCCAACAGTTGAATTTAATTATTGCCTCTCGTGTTATTCATGGTTTTGGCTTTGGTCTAAGTACGACCTTTGCGGCGGCTTTGGTTGCGGATGTCATTCCTGCCCAGCGACGTGGGGAAGGAATTGGTTATTTTGGGCTAGGTAGTACAGTAGCCATGGCAATTGCTCCAGCACTAGGGATTTGGCTTATTGAAGATGTGAGTGCCGATGCCTTGTTCTTAGTGTCGATTGCCTTTTCTGCTTTAGCCATGGTGGCTACGTATTTTTGCTCTGGTAAACTGATTCCCGATGTAGCTAATGAACCACATACGAAGGTATACACTTCTATAAAAGACCGTATTTATGAAGCTGGTACAGGTGTGCCCGCTATTTTAACTATTTTATTCGGCGCTTGTTATGGCGGTGTTAATACCTATATTGCCTTAATGGCTAAAGAGGCAGGTATTGGTGCGTCTGGTCTGTTTTTTATTGTTGGTACCGTTTTTATCTTTATTTCTCGTCCCTTCGGTGGTCGTTTATTGGACCGGCAGGGTGCTTTCCCAGTCGTCTTATCCGGTGGTATTTTATATGTCATTGGCCTTGTTTTAATGATGTATTCGCGGTCTCTAGGCATGCTATTAGGTTCGTCTGTTTTCTATGGATTAGGAGCTGGTTTATTATTACCCGCTTTGCTCACGTGGATGTTGAATTTGGTAGAAGCACAGCGGCGTAGTGCAGCGAGTGCAACCTTTTATAACATGCTGGATATTGGGACGAGTACTGGGATTGTTGGGCTAGGTGCTATTGCTGGTGCGGTTGGCTATATAGCTATGTATAAGTATATTACCTTCTTAATGATTGCTTTTGTTGTTTTTGCCTGCGCGCAACGATTGTTTTTTAAGTCTAAAGAGGTATAAGATTCTGTGGAGTTATTTGGTATAAATTTGTTTATCAAGATTTTCTATCTACTTTAAACTTTATTTATAACTTGTAGCTATACTAATTACAGTCATCAAAGATGACTACCCCCTTTACAATTATAACTATACAACAAGTAAGAACCCTCGGTCCTAGGATCGGGGGTTTTTACTTGTTGTATGGAGTGATTAAAAGGCGTTTATAGAATAAAAGGGTTATAGGTATAAGGTTTTGTTTTGTTGTTTTATAACTCCATTTTAAATGGGGTAGGCATTAGTATTTTATTGTTAGTGTTGCTCTATCAAGGTTTTTGACTAGTATTTATTCTGGCTTGGCTTAGGCAACATAGGCAGTTAAATGGTCGTAGTATAGTTAATTAGTAAAAGCTAAGAAGCCTATCATTGAGATAGCATCAATGGTTATTGATATAGAAATAATCTAATTTCTGGGTAGTATGCAGCACGGTTTCTAGATAGTGCGTAGAAATGGCAAGATAAAAGAAAGGAGTTTGCACATGGATAAAAAGCAAATAGCTGGTACTAATAAGCAGGCAGCTATAAATAGTGAGACTACAGAGGTTGAATTACGTCCTTTTCCTCCTTTTTTGACAGCTAGAGCGACGGTATTAATGATGGGGAGTTTTCCGCCAGCAGCAGATAAACGAGCCATGTCCTTTCATTATCCTAATTTTACTAATGATATGTGGCGTGTATATGGTCTGGTCTTTTTTGATGATGCGGATTATTTTCGTTTAGGTCAAGAAAAAGCTTTTGATGCGGATAAGATAAAGGCCTTTTTAAGGGAAAGAGGCATTGCCTCTTGTCCATCGGTGAAACGAGCCGTTCGTGAACATAATAATGCATCTGATAAATTCCTGAAAGTTATTGAAACAGTTGATCTAAAAGAGCTATTAGATAAGCTGCCCTTGTGTCGGTATATTTGTACAACAGGTGGTAAAGCATCAGATATTGTGCTTAGTTTAACAGATAATCCGCCTAAAACGCCTAAGACGAATGAGACTATACAAATCGCTGTAGGAGGACGGCCTATATCCTTTACGCGTTTGCCATCAACATCACGGGCGTATCCTCTAAAGCTAGTTAAAAAGGCAGAGGCGTATAAAGACTTTTTCCGCTTGGCCCATCTTATATAAGGAATAAAAAAAGGATAATTAAGAATTTATATTGATTTATGCCTTCGTTTATAGTTTATTTAACCTTGCTGGTTATACTATAAGCATCCACTAAGGAAGTGGATAGAGAACTTCTTCTCTCTCTAAAACCAACACAAATTTACACTCCCACAAACAACAAAAGGCTCTAGCGTTTCGGCGTTAGAGCCTTTTGACATGGTAGGATAAAGTGATTTAGGTAGTGAACTAAGCCTTGGTTGTGATTTTTTAAAGAAAGACTTAGATGAGGTTGACGCGTGAGTAAGGATCGTTATTGATAGATGTTTTTATATCGATTATTCTAAATATAGAATGATTTTAATTATATGTTAGAAGAGAATGAAAGAGGGATACTTATGAAAACGCCTTTAATGCATAGCCCAATACAGATTAATCAAGTGAAATTATCTTCGCGTTTGGTTATGCCGCCGATGGCAACGGAAAAATCAGCTGGTGATGGGCAGGTAACAGAGGCCTTGGTGGCTTATTATGATGAAAAAACAAAGGGTGGTCATGTAGGCTTATTGATTACAGAACACAGTTATATTGATGTGAGGGGAAAGGCCAGTCCCCACCAAGTATCCTTGGCTGATGATAATGCTATTGCTGGTTATAAGAAAATTGTTGATGCCGTTCACGCTAATGGCAGCAAGATTATGGCTCAGATTAATCATGCAGGAAGTGCTGCTAAAATAGTCGATACGGGGATGGTACCTTTAAGTGCTAGTGCCGTTATGAATGCCAATACTTTATTTCATAAACGAGGTACCTTAAATCAGCCAGAAGCTATGACGCAAAAAGATATTGATGCGGTGATTCAGCAATTTGTTAAGGCTGCTGTTCGGGTTAAAAAGGCGGGTGCTGATGGTGTAGAGATTCATGCGGCACATGGTTATTTGTTGGGGCAGTTTTATTCGCCATTAACGAATAAGCGTACGGATGCTTATACAGGTGCAACCCTAGAAGGCCGAACTCTATTGCAGAGACAGGTTGTAGCAGCTGTACGACAAGCCGTTGGTGATGATTTCCTTGTAGCTATGCGTTTTGGGGCGGCTGATTATATGGAAGGGGGCGCCTTGCCTAGTGAAGTGGAAGAGGCAGCTTGCTTGTTAGCGCCAGGCTTAGATTTATTAGATATATCAGGTAACATGTGTGGTTATATGCGGACAGGGCATACGGAACCAGGCTGGTTTGCTGAATTATCTAGAGCAGCTAAAAAAGGCAGTGAGTTACCAGTTATTTTAACGGGTGGTATAAAAACGGCTGCTGAAGGGGAAGCTCTACTAGCCGATAAGGCAGCAGATTTAATCGGTATTGGTCGCATTATGCTGCAGCCTGGTACGGTAGCGGCTCGGTTGATGGCTGAATAAGTGGTAGCTATGCATAGGAAGCAAGAGCTTCCTTTGATTGACTATTTTGTAGTCATTTAAGTGAATAAAATATAAATATATCCCACACTCCTTGTTTCTGTATTGTCATAGGGCTGTGGGATTTTTTGGTATATAATGGGGGTAAGAAAACTGTTAGGAAAGTGGGGTATAGTTATGAAGAAATATAGTTGGCATTATGGTAAGGGGAATATGGAGTTTACCTTGGATGAAAAACGGGTAGCCGCTGAGTTACATGTAGCAGAAACCAAGCCTCTAGCTGATCCAATAGGAGCGATTCATGAGGCCCTAGACCATCCAATTGGGACAAAAGCTCTTCGCGAATTGGTAAAACCAGGTCAAAGAGTAATGATTATTGCTAATGATACGACACGGGTAGCAAATACGGATATTTTTATGCCTATATTGGTGGATTACTTAAATGAAGCAGGCATTCCAGATAACAATATTACTATTTTATTTGCTTTAGGAACGCATCGTGAAATGACACAAGATGAAATGATTAGTCAGGTAACGGAAGGTATTGCTAACCGAGTGACCATGTTGAATTCTAATGCGCGGAAAGAAGAAGATTTTGTTGAGCTAGGTACGACAAGTTTTGGCACACCAGTGCGTTTTCATAAGGCGGCCGTAGAGGCGGATCATATTATATGCACTGGTTCTGTTGTTCATCATTATTTTGCTGGTTTTGGTGGTGGACGTAAGGCTCTTTTCCCAGGCTGTGCACAGATGGAGACAATTCGTAAAAATCATAGTCTTATGTTGCGACCTGGTTCTGAAATTGGTCGTTTAGAAGGTAATCCTCTTTATGAAGACCAATTAGAAGGGGTGGCTATGTGCAAGCCGACTTTTTTGCTTAATACGGTGTTGAATGAAAAGAAAGAGTTTACTGGTGTTTTTGGTGGCGATTATATTCAGGCGCATAAGGCGGCATGCCAGTTGGTAGAAGAACAGAATGGGGTGCGAATTAAGGAACGGACGCCTATTGTTATAGCTACATGTGGCGGCTATCCTAAGGATATTAATTTGTATCAATCGCAGAAGAGTATGGATAATGCAGCTATGGCGGTTGCTCCAGGTGGTGTAGTTATTTTACTATCGGAATGCCCAGAAGGGTCTGGGTCGGATGTATTTGATAGGACTATAGATACCTACGATAGTATTGATGCCATTGAAGAGGCGGTGCGCAAGAATTTCCAGATTGGGGAGCATAAGGCCTATGCGATTACGCGTTTAATGAAGAAGGCTGATTTTTATTTAGTCTCGGCGTTGCCAGATGCGTATGCTAAAAAGGCTTTCTTTACGCCTGTGCATTCCGTAGAAGAGGCATTGGCTTTGGCTGATAAGAAGTTAGGGGCTGATGCCAAGATTACTTTAATGCCGTATGCATCGTATACGGTGCCAGTGTGCAAAGATTAATTGTTGTTAGCGTACGGAAGATGAGTACTTTAGGACTCTTAGCGTATAGAAGGACACTGCATTTCTCTTGGGTTCTTGACTAGCGTAGTCACCTACGAGAAAAGTAGGGTGTTTCTTGATATAGTGTTAAATTCTTTAGATACAGTGAACGGAAGCACCTAGCGGTATTCAAAACTCCGTTCTTCGCTTTGCTTCGCAAGTTACCCTAAGGGCACGTTGCGTTTTGAAGAGACGTCAGGCACTTCTTGATATGGTGTTAAGGTATTGTAAATAAAGTTGCTCGAAATACAAGAAAATACTTGAAAGTTGTGATATATTTATAAGTAGGATTTTATGCATTAAATAACTTGTATGTGAAAGATAGGTGGGCTATAGATGAAGCGAATGGCGCAGGCAGCACTTATGGCAGCAGTTGGACTGTGGTTGGGTGCTGGAACGATAGGAATGGTCTCAGCTAATAGTCTGCCAGGTGGGGCGACGGATTCTAGTTATCAGACGATTACGGCGCTTATTGATAAGGATAAGGGGCAGGTCGGTTTAGTAAAATCGGCGGTTAATGAAGAGATGGATCAATCCCAGCTAGTAATAAAAGTTGTTGATAAGTCCAATAAAAGTAACTTAACACAAACAAGCCACGAAGAGGCTTCTTGGGTTAGTCAGGCGCAAACGTATCCCTTGCCATTCACTAGCACGGTAGATAGTAAAAAAATGTTGCCGAGTCAGGTTGGCCAATCGGAGACGCATCGCAAAGATTTATATAAACCTCTATATGAAAAGGGGCAAGAAACGAATAGCCAAGATGATGGGTCCATTTTGTTAGCTCATTGGTGGACGGCCTTTGATGATCCTACTTTGTCAAAATTAATTGAGTTAGCCTTACAGAATAATAAGCAGTTAGCGGCTGCTAGGTCTCGGGTACAGCAAGGTCGGTATCAATTGGGGATTGCGGAGTCGACGAGGCTGCCGTGGCTGGATGCGAGCGGCAGTTGGACTAGGCAAAAGATAGATGCGACAACGGGTGGCGATATAGCGGATAAATTAAAAGAAGTTACTCATAGGGATTTATCTGTTGATAGGGCTAGTTCGATTGGAAAGTTAGGTATTGACGCAAGTTGGGAAATTGACGTGTTTGGTCGCCAAAAGGCCAATGTGCGCGCGGCGTCAGATGCTTTGCAGGCGACGCAGGCTGATTTATATGCGACCTGGGTATCGCTAAGTGCAGAAACAGCTATGGATTATATGTCATTACGGACTTTGCAGGAGCAGTTAGCTGTGGTTAAAGCTAGTGTCAATCAGCAGGCAGAATCTTTACAGTTGTTGCAAGTGAATGCAGCGTCTGGTTTGTCTTCTTATGTGCCGGTAGAGCAGGCTACGTATGAATTGGCACAGACAAAGGCACAGATTCCGGCTATACAGGAAGAAATCGGTAAGTTAATGACAGTTTTATCTGTGTTAACAGGAACGATACCAGGTCAACTGGATGCCTTGCTTAGTCAAGACCAGACCTTGCCACAGGTTAATCCGCAATTGTTTATACATATTCCAGCTAACACCTTGCGACAGCGACCGGATATACAGGCGGCGGAACGGCGCTTGGCCACACAGATACAGAAAACGAAATCAGCTAAGGCGGACTTGAGACCTCGCTTTAGTTTGGATGGTAGTATTGGATTAGAAAGCTTTGCTACAGGTAATTTATTTTCTTTTATAGGTCGTTTATTTGGCATAGGCCCTTCTTTGACCATGCCTATTTTCCATGCAGGCGCGATTCGCAAGAATATTAAGGTGCAGACGGAAAAAGAAAATGAATACGCCGCTGATTACGAACAGACAGTATTAACAGCTGCTGGCGAGGTAAGAGATGCGTTACTCTCAGCAGGGCAAGATTATATGCAGGAAGACCAGTTGCGTCAGGCTTATAGGTCGGCTAAAGAGGCACAGCGATTGGCGCAGATTCAGTTTACTAGCGGTCTAAGTAATTATTTAGGTGTCTTAGATGCCCAGCGAAATGCCTTAGCTATGCAAAAAGCCTATATCAATAGTCGAGGACAGGAATTTATTGATGTTATTCGTCTGTATAAGGCATTAGGTGGCGGTTGGGCACCTCTTGATCAAGAAGAAGCCCAGCGGGCAGCAACACATAAAAACTAGGAGGGTGTATAGATGAAGAGCCATCTAAAAGAATGGGGTCAGTCTTGTAAGGATTGGCTGCAAGTACATAAAAAAAAGGTAGCTATTGGTGTCGTTATTCTCCTTGCCATTATTGGGGGTGGTGCTTACTATTCTCACTATCGTTGGGAGGCCTATATAGCGGATCATCGGTTAGTTTTGCAGGGGAATGTTAATTATCGTGAAGTGAATGTGGCTTTTCATGGGAGTGAACGAATTACGGAACTTGCCGTTGATGCGGGAGCAACTGTAAAAAAGGGACAGCTACTAGGAAAATTGAATACGCAAGAGTTAACATTAGCCGTGCAACAGGCAAAAGATAATGTAGCGGCGCAAGAAAGTGTGGTAGCTAAATTAAAAGCAGGTAATCGGACAGAAGATATTAATCAAAGTGCGGCGCAGGTAAATTCAGCACAAGCTGATGCTAATTACGCAGCACAAGATTTTGCTCGTATACAAAATGCTTATACAGCGTCTGGTGGAAAATCGGTTAGTAAGCAGGATTTAGACCAGGCACAATCTAAGGTGCAAGTAGCTAACGCCAAGTTAGAAGCAGCCCAGCAGGCTTATCAGCTTATGGTAGCCGGTCCACGGCAGGAAGATATTACGCAAGCAGAAGCCCAATTAGCAGCGGCTAAATCGGAACTTGCTAAGGAAGAGTTCTTGCTAACTCAGTCAACCTTAGTAGCACCAGAGGATGGGGTTATTACACAGCGCTTATTGCAGGTGGGGGATATGGCAACGCCAAGTACACCTGTCTTTAAGTTAGCTTTAACACACCAAAAATGGGTTCGTGTCTATGTTGATGAAAAAGATTTAGGTAAGATTCATAGTGGTATGAAAGCGCAAGTAACAACGGATACGTACCCGAATTCACCATTAGAAGGAACGATTGGGTATATTGCTTCAGTAGCTGAGTTTACGCCGAAATCAGTAGAAACTAAGGAAGTTCGTACATCTATGGTTTATGAAGTGCGTGTATATGTAAATGATCCACATAACGAATTGCGGCTAGGTATGCCGGCAACCGTTACCATTGATATATAGAGGTGCCTATGGATACGAAATGGGCGGTGCAGGCCAATCATGTATCGAAAAATTTTATTATACCAGGGAAAGAGACTGTCCATGCGTTGCAGGACGTCTCTTTTACTGTAGAACGAGGAGCTATAACGGGACTGATTGGTCCTGATGGGGCGGGCAAAACGACGCTAATGCGTCTTTTGGCTGGTCTTATGGATGTAACAAGTGGTGAACTGGATGTATTAGGCCTATCTGTAAACAAAGAATCAGAGAAGGTGCAAGCCTTATTAAGTTATATGCCACAAAAATTTGGCCTGTATGAAGATTTATCTGTCCAAGAAAATATGAACCTATACGCTGACTTGCATGGTATTCCGCAGACTATTCGCAAGGAACGTTTTACCCGCCTTTTGGAAATGACAGGATTAACAGCTTTTACAGGGCGTCAAGCAGGACGCCTGTCTGGGGGAATGAAGCAGAAATTAGGCTTGGCTTGTACTTTAGTACGGTCACCTAAGCTTTTACTCTTGGATGAACCAACTGTAGGGGTTGACCCATTCTCTCGTCAGGAATTGTGGGCTATATTACATCAATTGATTAAGTCAGATGACCTTGCCGTCTTTGTTAGTACGGCCTATATGGATGAAGCGGCTCAGTGTAAAGAAGTGTATGTTCTTAATAAGGGGCGATTTTTGGCGCATGGTACACCGGATGAATTGACACAACTGTCTCAGGGACGTTGTTATCAGGTGAGGGTACCTAAAGGGCTTCTAATGCGGGATGTACAGGCTGCTATTATTGATGATAGTGACTATGTGGTTGATGCTGTGCCAGAAGGGGGCGCTGTACGTTATGTTAAAAACAAGCGTAATCAGCCTATTCCTTGGTTAGCTCAGTATCAAATGGAAGAAAAGCCGATTGCTAGCCGTTTAGAAGATACGTTTATGATGCTCTTAAAAGAAGATGAACTGGCCCGTAAGCAAGATAGTAGCTTATTAGAAGATAGACGAGTTACACAAGCAGCTCTTCTGAGTGAAAAACAGTCTTCACTAGTAGAAAATAAAGAAGAATTAGGGATAGATAAAGATACAATTGTTGCAAGACAACAGGCGATACTAACAAAAGAAGATATACGAAATCGCTTACTGACTCCTCATTTTGAAGAACGAGAGGAGCGCCCCATAGAAGTATCTGTTTCTCATTTGATTCGTCGTTTTGGTGATTTTACAGCCGTATCTAATACGTCTTTTACGGTGCAAAAAGGAGAGGTCTTTGGTCTCTTAGGCCCTAATGGGGCAGGTAAGACAACGACCTTCCGTATGTTGTGCGGTCTTTTGCCAGTTACCAGTGGAGACCTTATGGTAGGTGGTGTTGACGTCGTTAAGTCACGGACAAAAGCGCGAACTAATTTTGGCTATGTGGCGCAGAAGTTCTCTCTTTATGGTACCTTAAGTGTTAGAGAAAACTTGAATTTCTTTGGTGGTGTTTATGGCCTTTCAGATAAACGTAAAGAAGAACGTATTGAAGCCATGCTTGATGAGTTTAAATTGCATGATGTTATTGATATGGCGGCGGGAGAGTTACCTGGTGGTTATAAACAGCGCCTATCCATGGCAGCGGCGCTTTTGCATCAACCTCGAATTTTATTTTTAGATGAACCGACTAGTGGGATTGATCCTTTAACGCGGCGTAATTTTTGGCGGCAGATTACTAAATTGTCTAAGATGGGGACAACTATTATTATTACAACGCATTTTATGGAAGAGGCGGAATATTGTGACCGCATTATGATACAAGATGCAGGAAAATTAATTGCTATTGGTAAGCCTGATGACTTGCGTAAGCAGTCTAAGTCAGGAGCTATTAATATGAATGATGTCTTTATAGAAATTGTACTCGATGGGCGTAAGGCTAAGGAGGCAGCGATATGACAGATACACTTCGGCGAATATCGGCACTGACCTATAAGGAAACCTTACAGATTTTACGTGATCGTAGTACGATTTTATTAGGTGTGGTACTGCCTTTGGTCTTAATTATATTGATAGGTTCAGGCGTTTCTTTAGATGTTAAAAATATTCCTTTAGCTATTGTAGTCGAACAACAGGATCAAACGTCGGATAATTTGATTGGTGCTATAAAAGGGTCTACTTATTTTGAACCCATTATTGTGCGCAATATGGCGACAGCTAAGGAATTGATGCATGACCGTAAAATTGATGGCATCTTGGTTATACCTGGTGATTTTGGAGCTAGGCTGCAGCAAGGGCAGGGGCAGCTTCAGGGGATTACGTATGGGGTAGATACATCCTTAGCTATGAGCGTGCAAAATGATATAGTTGCTGCTGTATCCGAATGGGCCGCTAATGATTTACAATTACCTGTCGTTCGCTCCTTTGGTTATATTCAGTTAGTGCCCCGCATGTGGTTTAATGATGCCTATTCGAGTACCTGGTTCTTTGTGCCTGGCCTGATTATGCTTATTATGACTATTGTGGGTGTATTTTTGACGTCTGTTGTTATGGCTAGAGAATGGGAACGAGGAACTTTTGAGTCCTTGTTTGTTACACCAGTCAAGCCAGTAGAGATTATCTTAGCTAAAATTATCCCTTACTATGTCTTAGCCATGGTGGGTATGATTATGTGCCTGTTGATGTCTTATTATGTATACCAAGTACCTATGCGTGGGTCATTAGCTGTGATCTTTGGCGTGTCTACCTTGTATTTGATTGTCTCTTTGAATATAGGCCTTTTAATATCGGCGGTGACAAAGAGTCAGTTTTTATCTTGTCAAATGGCTCTTTTGGTAAGTTTTTTGCCGGCTCTTATGCTGACGGGCTTTCTCTTTGATGTACATTCGCAGCCTTTGCTTATTCAATATATTTCACAGATATTGCCGGCTACCTATTATTTACAAGTCTTAGAATCGCTCTTTTTAAGTGGCAATAATTGGGCCTTAATTAGTAAGAACTGTCTTATCTTAGCCGGATTTGCTTTGGTGTTTACTGTTTTGACCTTGCATGTAACGAGAAAGAAGGTGGGGTAATGTCAGCTTGGCGTTTATGGTGGCAGCAAGTATGGGCTATTACAATAAAAGAATTATTGACTACCTTTAAGGATCCGCGGTCTCGTATTGTGCTTATTATACCAGTCTTTGTGCAAGGCTTTTTGTTTGGTTATGCAGCTACCTATAATTTGAATCGGGTGCCCTATGTTTATGTAGATGAAAGTCACTCCCAACGAGCGCGAGATTTTATTGATGCCATTAACCATACAGGGATTTTTACTTTAAAAGAAGTCTTAGAGTCGCCTAGTCAGATTGCTTCGCGTATTGAAAGTGGAGAGGCCATTATGGCTGTTGTTATTCCGCAAAATTTTGATAGCCAGCTATCTAATCGGTCTAAGGCAGAGGTACAGTTGATTACGGATGGTAAAAACTCTATGACGGCTGGGTTAACAACAGCTTATATGACGGAAATTGCCCAGCAGTTTAACCATCAACAGTTAGGCTTACCTGACGGGCCTGTTAACCTTAGTATGCGGACTTGGTTTAATCCGAATTTGCAGTCCAGTTGGACTTTTTTGCCAGGCCTAATTGGTCTTGTTAGTATGACGCAGGTGCTTATGCTAGCAGGCCTATCGGTAGCACGGGAACGAGAAAATGGTACCTTTGACCAGTTACTAGTTACACCGGTATCGTCTTGGCAGATTATGATAGCTAAGTCTATTCCCTCTATGATTATAGGACTCTTTCAGAGTACTGTTCTTTTAGGCCTGTCTGTTTTTTGGTTCCAAGTGCCTTTCTCAGGGAGCCTGCTTGTTTTATATGTGGTACTCATTGTTTTCGTGCTTAGTAGTATAGGCATAGGATTATCTATTTCGGCCATAGCCAATAATATGCAGCAGGTCTTAGTTTATGTGTTTGTTCTTTTGCTGCCTTTGGCTCTTTTGTCAGGTCTCGCGACACCGGTTCATAATATGCCAGAAAGCTTACAAGTATTGACATATGCTAATCCTATGCGCTTTGCTTTGGATGCGATACGGCGTGTTTACTTAGAGGGTGTTGGTATGGGGGCTATTATTTTTGATTTTATTCCTATGCTAGTGATGACCTTTGTTACTATGGTCTTGGCGGCTTGGCTATTTAGAAACAAGGTCGTATAAGGTATAATGAAGCTTTTTGTAAGATACAGGAAAAAGGATGAATAGAGGATACGTGTATGTTGGGGTTACATTTTTTGTGGACTATATTTGATGTAGTCGGCACCATTGCCTTTGCTCTGTCAGGTGCTTTGGTGGGGGTTACTCGGCGCATGGATTTATTTGGTATCTTTGTCTTAGCTGGTGCGACAGCCATTGGCGGAGGGATTATACGAGATATGATGGTGGGCAATTTTCCACCGAATTCTTTGCGTACATTTTTGTATTTAGGGATTACAGCTGCTGTTGTTTGTATTGTTTTTATTACTTATCGCTTCCATCGTTTCCATCGAAAGTCGACGATAATTTTTCGTAAGCTTTATTTATTAGCTGATGCCTTAGGCTTAGCTTCCTTTACGGTAACGGGAACGGCTATTGGGTATTATGCAGCTCCACAGTATCCTGTTTTTGGGGTTGTTTTAGGTTTGCTTACAGCTATTGGTGGCGGTATTATACGGGATCTTTTGGCTCAACGTATACCATCGGTCTTAAAGGAAGATGTGTATGCTTTACCGGCTCTAATTGGCGGTATTGTTTATGTAGGTCTAGCTATGCTAGGATTGGCCTATTTGGCGGCCTATTTAACCTTTATTGTTGTGTTTGGTATACGAATGTTGGCTATTTACTATGGATGGCGGTTGCCTAAATTATAATTTTATATAGCGCTTGTATATTATGGATGAAAGGCGTATATTCTTCCCTCGCGAGCTGGTACTAACGTAAGCTCTTTACGGGAAGAATATACGCCTTTTACCTGTTGAAAACAAACGTTTATGTTGCTATAAAATTATAATTTAGAGTGTGAAAAGTGAAATTATAAACAGTGTTGTCTAAATACTGAAATAAATTTTGGACGGTGTTATAGTGTAGGTAACAAGCTTGTTAATCATGCATATTTTAAGAAGATAAGAGGAGAAAGTGTGCATAATGACAAGAAGTATAGAGGGAGAAGAAGTTAATTTATTTGCTATTGAGGGTAAGCAAAGGAAAGAGAAAAGGTGTTTTTGGCAGGGACGTCGCTTGATTTGCAACCAGGTACGGAGTCAGTAAAAAGTGATATAGCTTGTCTTCTACAGTATATGCAGGGAACGAAGTCTTTTACTCAAAATACAGAGAAGTTAAGAGAAATTTATTGGAAAATTTTAATTTATTTATTCGCGTCACCTTTTATAGCGCCACTTCGGTATTACTATCGGACAATTGCACCGATTAATTCTGTCGGACGGATTTTCCCTATGTATATGTTAATTAGGGGATCTAAGAATGGAGGTAAATCGGCTATTATTTCTTTAGTTCAAACATTGATGTTTGGTAGACTGTTAACGCCTTTAACACCGGAAGTTATTTCACCTAAGCTGTTTAAGAGCTATGAGTTACAAGTAAAAGGATGTCATATTCTCATTGATGATATAGATAATAACCGTTTGAAGTATATTAAAACGATTGTAAAAGATGAAGGTGTATTATTGGGGGCTCATGTATTGGATCATGGGTGCTTTATTATGACAACGAATGAAGCGGAAAAAGTGCTGACAGAAGTGGCTAAGCGGGTCATTGTTTTTCAGATTTCAAATCAGGTAACCGATGATGAAGCAACGGAATGGGACATTTCTTTGCATAAATTAAAAAAGCAAATAGGTACGGCTTTATATCATGAGTATTTACGTCGGATGATTCCACAAGTGAAAGATTTGATTTCTTTGTTAAAGACGGAAGAATTTGAGGATGATGAATGGATGCCGGATGTTTTTTCTGTAGCCTCTCAAACTTTAATTGCTCTTTTTTCTGATATGGGTATAGAAAGACCAAAAGAACTTTTCCCTTTTTCGTGGAAGGATTTTATGGGAGAAGGGATTAAGTCAGAAAAAGCCATTGATACACTTAAAAAGGCGTATATGATTACTCCAGAGATATTTCGAGTTAATCAGAAAGAAGACGTATTGTTAATTGATTTAAAAGAGGCAAATTTTACAGTTAAAATAGTTGATGCTATTAAAAATGAATTGCCAGTATCTGCTGAATGTCAGATGATAGGTTTTACTTTACAAGTAAAGTGGTCTGTTATAAAAGAATATGCGGGTATTGATTTTAGGCACAGGGATAAATTATTGACGCGGTTTAGCTATTGGTTTAGAGGTGATTGAGACGGATATTTACATATATATGAATACAGATGATTCGCTAGAGAACTTTCAGAAGCAATTAGATAGTTCGTCGATTAATTTTGTTAATCGGCGTATTTATGTTGAGACCAGTCGTGATTTATTGGTTTACCATAAGTTGAAGAGCTTGGTAGAAAAAGAGGGTGGTCTCCTTATTGTGCAATCCCTAGATGCTATTTGCCATGGTAAAGAAGAATACGTATCGGCTGTGAATGAGCTGATTACTAGTTCAGTACGATTAATTATTTTAGATTATCCTGTCATGCTTACCAAGATAGATTTAGAAAGTAATCATTTGTTTTTAAAATTATTGATGGAAGTTTATGCCAAACCGAAAAAGAAGTTAATTGATTTAAGAGCGGCTAAATCACAGCATTTAGGACGGCGTAAGATACAATATCCAGATAATTGGGATACGTTATATAGGCAATGGGAGAAGAAAGAAATAAGTGGTAAAGACTTTATGGAGTAGACAGGGTTAAAACGAGGCACTTTTTATCATATGGTGGCTGAATATAAGGAGTACTTGAAGGCAGAAAAGGAGCAGTTTAATTTATTAGGAAAATCAAGTTAAGGGGATGACATGGCTAAAAAGTATTATGCTGTACATTTGGGTGATGATAAGGTAAGGTAAGGATTTATTGTTCACTAGCAGCCTGTAAAAAAGCGATACAGGCAAAGGGACAAAAATCCATGCGAGGCTTTGATTCCTATATAGATGCACTGGTGTGGTCTAAGCATCCTAAATGGGTTCCGGCTAAGGCAAATGTGTATGCGGTAAAAAAGGGACGTAAGCCTGGTATTTATCGTACAGAAGAAGTTTATATAGAGCAGATGCAAGGTTTTTCTGGTGCTAGTGGTCGCGTATTTTATACAGAGTTGGCTGCGAGGGCTTGGCTTAAAGGTCAAGATAATTTAATAGATAGGGAGGGGCAAATTGTTAGTGATGAGCAAGA
>SAMEA3663124__coassemble_285_pt1 | contig 18075 bp, 11 predicted proteins | sample SAMEA3663124__metabat2_low_PE_003 | metagenome-assembled genome bin SAMEA3663124 (sample SAMEA3663124) | pig gut metagenome | biome: pig gut; feature: pig-associated habitat; material: faeces | place: Denmark | collected 2012
TGCTTGATGCTTGATGCTTGATGCTTGATGCTTGATGCTTGATGCTTGATGCTTGATGCTTGATGCTTGGTGCTTGGTGCTTGGTGCTTGGTGCTTGATGCGTAATGAGTGATGAGTGGTGAGTAATGAGCAATGAATAATGAGTAATAAGCAATGTGTGATGATGATGGTTGGAGTAGAGAGGGAGAGAGCAGAAGGGCAGATAAAATAGTATAGTAAAAGTAAGACGCGTTAATAAGAGATAATAAAGTATAAGTAAAATAGTAGTAAGATGCACTAATAGATATAAAGTGTACATTTTTAGTATTAATATGAGAAAAATAGCGTATTTCATAGCTGGTATGATTATTTGTTATACATCAATAAAGCCTTTAGTTATTGGACTATTAGCTTAAAGGCTTTGTTGAGAAAATTATGATTTACTAGTAAGTATGCAGATTTGATAAGAAAGAATACCTACAAAAAGGCCTTGCCTCTATTTAACTCACTTAGTGCCTGTGCTATAATGTAGCTGTTCATAAAGGATAGCAACACGAGATGAACAGAGGGTACAACCAGTCAACAGTATCCCTGAATGGATTAATGATAATACTGACTATTCGTTGTAAAAGTTCATCGAGTTGTGATATTCAGGTATATGTTTAAAGGAAAGAGGTTCCAACATGGCAGAAGGAAATATCGTAAAATTCTCTTATGAAACTCTTAACAATCTTTGCATGGACGCATTCGAAAAATTCGGTTTTGACAGAAAACAAGCTGAAATTATTACGGATGTATTGTTGACTTCCGACTTGTACGGTATCCAATCCCATGGTATGCAACGTATGGTTCGTTACTACAAAGGGATTCAAAAAGGTACAATGAAGGTTGACTCCAAACCAGAAATCGTATTTGAAACACCAGTATCCGCTATCGTTGATGGTCATGATGGCATGGGCCAGTTGAATGGTCATTTCTCCATGGAATTAGCTATTAAAAAAGCTAAAGAAACTGGCGTTGGTATCGTATCTTGCCGTAATTCCAACCACTATGGTATTGCTGGTTACTATGCACAGATGGCATCTAAACAAGGTTGCCTAGGTTTCTCCTGCACAAACAGTGAAGCTATCATGGTTCCAACATTTGGTCGTAAAGCAATGATTGGTTCTAACCCTCAAGCTTGGGCTTTGCCTGCTGATCCATATCCATTCTTCTTCGACTGCTCTACAACAGTTGTAACTCGTGGTAAATTGGAAATGTACAATAAGATGGGTAAACCGTTACCGGATGGCTGGGCTTTGAACAAAGATGGTAATCCGTCCAATGATGCAGCTGATGTATTGGCTAATATTTCAGCTCATATCGGTGGCGGTATCATGCCTTTAGGTGGCAACACAGAAACATTAGGTTCCCATAAAGGTTATGGTAACGGCATGATTGCTGAAATCTTTGCTTCTATCTTGTCCGGCGGCATGACTTCCAACAAGACGATGAAAGATGGTAAATCCGGTATCTGCCATGGCTTTATGGCTATTAACTTGGATTGCTTCGGTGGTGCAGATAAAGTAAGTGCTCATTTATCTCAGTACTTAAAAGAATTGCGTGAAGCTCCAAAAGCTGAAGGTCATGACCACATCTATACTCATGGTGAAAAAGAAGTTGTTGCTGTAGCTCGTATTAAGAAGGAAGGTATTCCTGTAATTGATAAGACTATGACAGAAGTTAAAGACCTTTGCGATTACTTAGGTATGGACTTCAAGAAATACTTTGGCGACTATGAACCACCTAAAGCTGGTAACATGTTTACTGGTAACTACTAATACCCTAACTGCATAGAGAGATAGAGTATTAGCCCCTATTAGGTTCTAATGTAATGAAATGTAAGGGTGAAATAGATCCGTTTATTTCACCCTTTCTTTCTATCTACCTATTATCAATAAAAAATAATAAAAGAGAGTTATATATTTTTTTACTGTTTTATATTACTTTTTCTGCTAAAACTTGTTAATCAATGTGAAGCGGTAAGTAGTAGGAGAGGATGATTTCCCCATGGGAGTAGTGACCCTGATCTTAGCTATATTACCAATCTTATGGTTGATTGTAGCTTTAAGTGTACTTAAAATGGCTGCATGGAAGGCTTGTTCCATTGCTGCTGTATTGTCATTTGTTATTGCTATTTGCCCACCGTATAGTAAAGAGCCATTCTTGATGTTTACTGGTGGTTTGGAAGGTGTAGCCTTAGCTGTATGGCCTATCTTATTGGTTATTACGGCGGCTATCTTTACTTATAACTTGGTTGTTCATACAAAAGCTATGGATACCATTAAGATTATGTTGTCTTCCGTAACGGCTGATAAACGTGTCTTAGCCTTGTTATTGGCTTGGGGCTTTGGTGCATTCATGGAAGGTATGGCTGGGTTTGGTACAGCCGTAGCTATTCCAGCAGCTATGATGGTAGCTGTAGGTTTTAATCCATTGAAATCCATTTTGGCTTGTTTAGTTGCTAACTCAGTACCAACGACCTTCGGTTCGATTGGGATTCCAACAACGACGTTGGCAACCTTGACGGGTTTAAATCCTGTAGAATTAGGTACTTTTATTTCTGCGCAATTATTTATTCTAAATGTAATCGCTCCATTCTTTGTTGTTGGTATTATTGGAGGTGGTTTCAAAGCCTTAAAAGGTGTATTTGGGGTAACCTTATTATCTGGCTTGGCTTTGGCTGTTCCAGAATTGCTTATTAATAAGTTTGTTGGTCCAGAATTATCCGTTATTATCAGTTCGGTAGTTATTATGGGTGTTATTATCCTTATGTCTAAGGTAGCTCCTAATACGGATCCTGACTATCATGTAGATATTCAAGCTGAAAAAGTATCGGCTAAAGATGGTTTGATTGCAGCTGTACCATTCATTTTGATTTTCATATTCTTATTGGGTACGTCTAAATTAGTGCCAGCTATTTATGGACCTTTGTCTGCTATTAAGACGAGCGTTCAGATTTATATGGGCGCAGGTGCTAAACCATATACATTTGTATGGATTGCTACACCAGGCATTATGATTTTCTTATCCGCTTTCATCGGTGGTGCTATTCAGAAGAGTGGCTTTGGTGAAATGTGTGGTGTATTAGGTCGTACATTTACTGGTTTGAAATTTACGTATATTACAATTATCGGTGTTGTTGTAACGGCTAAATTAATGACATACAGTGGTATGACTGGCGATATTGCTGAAGCTTTAGTTGCTGCAACAGGTACCTTATATCCACTATTTGCTCCAGTTATTGCTTCTGTTGGGGCTTTCATTACAGGGTCTGGTACTAATACAAATGTATTGTTTGGCCCATTGCAGGTTGCGTCCGGTCATTCCTTAGATCCGATAAACAGCGATTTGTCTTTCTGGTTGGCAGGTATTAATTCCGGTGCTTCTGGTACAGGGAAAATGTTATCCCCACAGAGTATCGCTATCGCTATTGGTGCCGTAGGACCAGCTATTGCTAGTTACTGTAAAGAAGCTGGTATTAGCAAGGAAAAAGAAGAAGAAATGTTGGAATCTATCCATGCTAACAAGATTATGGGTGGGGTATTTAAATACTTCGTTATTTTCTTGGTAATTGGTGGTTTGATTTCTTACTTCGGACAGGCTATTATTCCAGAATTGAAGGCATTTCTTCTCTAATTAGGAATTGATAGTTAAAATATAAGATAATAGGTAAAAGTAAAGAGGCTATGCGCTTAGTAGGGAGAAGCGTATAGTCTCTTTTGCACTTACTTTAGTTCTATGAAGTAAATTGTCAGGAAACGGAAGCGCCTAATAATCTTCCGAGACTCTATACTTTGTAAGTCGCTCGTAAGAAACATTAGGCGCTTCGTGATTTAATGCCATAGAGTTTATGTGTAACGCAGGGTATGGAAGCGTCTAATAATCTTTCGGGACTCCGTTCTCCGCTTCGTTCCGCAAGTCGCCCTCAGGAAACATTAGACGTTTCGTGATTTAGTACTATAGCGTTTAGGTATAGCGCAGGGCATGGAAGCACCTAAAGATTTTGTAAGGCCCTGTTTTGTGCTTTGCTTCAGAAATTGTTTTTAGGAAACGTTAGATGTTTTAGGTAGGGATCTATAAAGAGAGGCACCTCTGAATAACAGAGGTGCCTCTCTTTATAGATTTAATCTAATGTGATGTATATCGTTTATGCTTCTATCTTACCAAAGGTATTTTTCTTTGGGGTGGCTGCTTTGTAGAAGATACCAATGATATAACCGATAAGGCCGAATACAATCCAGTCCATGGATACGGTATGAAGAGGAACGTAGTTAGCAAAGAAGGAGCTAATCGTTCCTAAAGAGATTTTAGCTGTTTCTAGGCCACTAACAAGAGCCGGAATTACAGTTAGGCCCATAGTCCAAGCATAAACGCATTGACGGTTTTGGAAGATAGGGCCTACAAAGGCTAGAATAATTAATACGATGGTTAATGGGTATAGGAACATCAAAATAGGAATAGCTGCTACAATGATTGTTTTTAAGCCCCAGAGACCAACAAAGAAGGAAATAACGGTAAATAAGATGGCATATTTTTTGTAGGATAGGCCACCAAAGGTTTTTTGAAAGTAAGTAGCACAGGAAGTTACTAGGCCAACAGAGGTAGTTAGGCAGGCTAACAATACGATAACGGCTAGGATAATAGCACCTGCATTACCAAAGAGGATTTTAGCACTTTCGGCTAATACAGGGGCGCCTGTGTCAAGGATACCAATACTTTGGACGCTAGTAGCACCAAGGTTGGCGATGAAGATGTAAACCAGACCTAAGCAAATCATAGTGATGATACTGGCTTTACCCATAGAGGATAGAATCGCTTTTTTAGTATTAGCACCTGTTAGTACAGAGAATTGTACAATGATAACACCAAATACGATGGAAGCTAAGGCATCCATTGTATTATAGCCATCTAGGAAGCCCATAGTGATGGCATCACTATCTGTTGTACCGAAGGGGGCAACTGGTGGCATATAGGTGCCAAGTGGGGTAATGAAGGATTTTACGATTAAAGCCACAATAGCTAATAGAAGTAAAGGTGTTAAAAGTTTGCCGATACGGTCTAATAGTTTTTGTGGGTTAATAGATAGCCATAGGGTAATCGCAAAGAAAATAAGAAGGAAAATGGTTAAGGTCGTTTGTGTTGGATCACCTAAGAACGGTTTAATAGCGATTTCATAGGATACTGTACCTGTACGTGGTAGAGCAAAAGCAGGCCCGATAGACAGATAAAGAAGTACTGTATAGATAAGGCCGTAAGCTGGATGGACACGACTGGACAGTTCCTGTGCATCACGGCAGCCAGAAACACCCAAGGCCATAACGCCTAGAATTGGCAAACCGACACCGGTAATAACGAAGCCAAGGATAGCCCACCAAACTTGTGTGCCGGCGTGCTGTCCAAGGGAAGCGGGGAAGATAAGATTGCCTGCGCCAAAGAAAAGGGCGAAGAGCATAAGCCCTATAGCCACATAGGCGTGGTTGGATGTTTTTGACATAATAGGCTCCTTTCAAAAAAGAATATTTGTTTATACCTGGTAAACAAATAAAAAAGTTAATATGCACAGTATAAACTTTTTTGTGTATAAATTCAATATAAAATAGTGAATAGAGGGGAGAAATGTTTTTTAAGACAAGACAGAACGGCGTCGGGTTATCCCTTCAAGACTCCGTTCTTACGCAAGTCGTTTGAAGGGATAAGCCGACGCCTCCAAAGAAGTTAAAGGTAATGGATTATACGTGGAGCTGCCCATATAAATAATGCCAGCCTTCAACTGAGTGTCTTATGTAGTTATTATGGAAGTCGATTACACAAGTTGTTTGAAGGGAAATGGTTAAGCTGACGCCTTCAAAGAAGTTAAAGTTAGTGTATATAAAATTAAGCTTTACGGATAGAGACTTTTACGTCATAGAAAGTGCTGCCTAGGCCTCTGTCAGTGAAACGAGCCGCTGTGAGGGCATTGATGCCAGTATTTTTATCGGAAGAGTAACGTTGCCACCAAACTCCGTAGGAAACAAGAGTACCCTGTTGAACACGGTCGGAAAGGGTGATAGGAAAGGAGACTTCTCCTCGTTCGTTATAGGCAATGACAGTGTCGTCATTTTTTAGACCTTCTTTTTGAGCGTCAAGTGGATTTATATAGAGCCGCATGAACGGTTCTTTATAGTCTCGTTCGTTAAAGGAGGAGTCCAAGAGGCGAGCGTCTGGGGGATTAATAAAGTAATAGTCAGCCTTGTCACCATGGGCTGGAAAATAATGAGGGATGTGGTCTTCATCTCTAGTTGAAATGAGTTCAATTTTACCCGAAGGGGTGCCAAACTGCATTTTGTAATCATCGGGTAAGGTAGCTTCTACAGGTTGGCCTTGTCGCAGGGCTTCTTTTTGTTCTTCCGTTAGTGACGAGTTGGCAAGAATATCTTCAATTAGGTCGCGTGCTGTTTTGTCGAAGATAGGATGATTTACGCCCATAGCTTTGGCTAGCATCCGCATAACTTGCCAGTTGGATTTACTTTCTCCTACTGGTGGAATGACAGCATAACCTATGCCAAAGGTATAGTGGCCGTAGGCGTTATAGATGTCATCTTGCTCTAGGGACGACGTTGCGGGCAAGATAATGTCAGCATACTTACAAGTATCTGTGAAAAAGCGTTCATGCACAACCGTAAACAAATCATCCCGTAATAGACCTTTGCGAACGACATTTTGATCAGGGGACGTGATGGCTGGGTTAGAGGAGTAAATATAGAGGCCATGAAGCGCTTTGTCTCCGGTTTCGTTAAGGGCTGGTCCCAATTTAATCATAGGAATTTGCCGTGTTTGTTTAGTGCGGAACCGCTCCCAAGTCAGAGTGGTGCCTAGAATGGCGCTACCAGATATGCTGGCAAGAAAGCCGCCGCCTGGTTTTGCATAGGCTCCGACAAGAGCGGGAAGAGCTGCTACACAGCGTACCATCATGGCACCATTGCCGTAGCGAGTTATACCGCTACCCATTCGAATAAAGGGAGCGTTAGCCTGGCCATAAGTATGAGCTAGCTCAATGATTTCGTCAGCAGCGATACCAGTAATGTTAGCCACATATTCTGGCGTATAGGTGTCGATGACAGCTGTTTTTAACATGTCATAGCCAATAGTGTATTTTTGAATGAAATCCTTATCGATAAGATTTTCTTTTATAAGAATATATAAGATACCTAAGGCTAGGGCGCCATCTGTGCCAGATCTTATTAAGGTGACCTTGTCGGCATAGTCACAAGTCTTGCTGCGGTGGGTTTCAATAACCCAGAGTTTAGCTCCGTTTTTCTTGGCAGCCTGCCAGTCATGCATAATGTGGAGATTGGTACAAAGGGCATTCAGCCCCCAAAAGATAACGAAATCACTGTCTTTCATTTCTTGCGGCTTAATGGCTTTAGTCGAGCCCATTACTTCCTGCCAGCCATATTTTTTGGCGGGTGAGCAAATGCCTCGGTCCTGTTGAGAAGCACCTAATAAGGCGAAAAGAGGGTTGGCTGCAGGACTGCCAATGAGTCCCATAGTGCCAGCATAGGAATAGGAGTAGAGGCTTTCACTGCCATAGGTGTCTATACAGTGCGTGAACTCCTTAGCAATAGCCTTAATGGCTTGGTCCCAGGAGATAGGCTCGAATTGGCCGCTGCCTTTAGGGCCAGTTCGTTTTAAAGGTGTTTTTAGGCGCAGAGGAGAATGAACGGTTTGTTCATAGTGAGCCATTTTTTGGCAGAGGGTGCCCCTCGTGAAAGGGTGGTTAGGATTGCCTTTGACGGATATAACGGTTCCATTTTCCTCGGTGACGAGGAGACCGCATGCATCGGGGCAGTCATAAGGGCAGACAGATGTATGGGTTGTTGACATAAAATCACCTTACCTTTACAAAATTAACAAATGCATTTATAGATTATAGTTATTGTAGCATGATTTTATAAAATACAAGGTGGTATAGACACAGGCACGCGTATATTTATGTAGGAAAAGCTGCTGCTATTAGTCTTTGTTTTTGTAAAAAGAAGAAGAACTGTCTTTGCAGAGGTTTGTGCTTTCTCGTATAATAGTATATATATGACCTGTGATTGGTGAAAGCTTTTGCATAGAGTTTGTAGGATGTGTTAGATTTATCATTGTTATGTATATACAAATAGACTGCATAAGAAAGCTTTGACTAAAAGAAATCAGGAACCGCTGGTAAATCGACAGGAATGAGCGGTTAACAATGATAAATGAGCAGCATAGTAGTGTAGTAGGAGGAGTTTATTGTATGAGTTTATGGCGGCGTAAAGAGCTGGCGGATTTAACGGTGCTGGCGCAGGGTCATAAGTTGAATCGGGCCTTAGGAGCTATGGATATTACCATGTTAGGCCTAGGTGTTATTATTGGGACAGGTATATTTGTGTTAACAGGTATAGGGGCGGCTAGGTATGCAGGGCCAGGCTTAATGTTATCCTTTGTCTTAGCGGCTATTACCTGTACTTTCGTTTGTTTAGCCTATTCTGAATTAGTATCGCTGATTCCTGTATCGGGTAGTGCTTATACCTATACGTATGCATCCTTAGGTGAATTTTTTGGCTGGTGGGTCGGCTGGGGGCTTATCTTAGAATATTCTGTAGGCGCTAGTGCCGTAGCCGGTGGATGGTCGGCTTACCTAGTGGGCATCTTGCAATCGGCCGGTATTAATCTGCCTAAGGCTTTGACAACGGTACCAGCGGATGGGGGCATTGTTAATTTGCCGGCTTTATTAGTCACCCTGGTTGTAACAGGTTTATTAGTGGTTGGTGTTAAGGAAAGTGCCCGTGTTAATCGGATTCTAGTCTTTGTGAAGATTATTACTATTTTTATTTTCTTGTTCTTAGCAGGGCCACATGTGGAGGCTTCTAATTGGCAGCCTTTCTTGCCTTTTGGTTGGCATGGAGTAGCGGCAGGAACAGCTATTTTATTCTTTGCTTACCTAGGCGTTGATTCACTAGCTACGGCGGCTGAAGAAACGAAGAATCCACGCCGGGATATGCCTTTAGGCATTATTGCCTCTTTGGTTATTTGTACCATTTTATATATTGCCGTTAGTGTGGTTATGACAGGTACTGTACCCTATACGGAATTAAATACGGCGGCACCAGCTTCGTTTGTTCTTGAAAAAATAGGATTACGTATGGGCTCGGCTATTGTTGGTACTGGAGCCATTTGTGGCTTGTCGACGGTATTAATGGTTATGATTTACGCGCAGACGAGAGCTTTTTTTGCTATTAGTCGTGATGGGTTATTGCCAGAAAAATTATGTCATGTACACCATCGCTTCCACACGCCTTATATTGCCACTTTGATTGTTGGCATTGGTGTGGCCGTTATTTCTGGATTTACTCCTATTTATATTGTAGCTGAGATGTGTAGTGCAGGTACACTGTTTGCCTTTATTTGCTCCTGTTTTGGCGTTATGGTTCTTCGCCGTGTATATCCGAATGTAAAGCGCCCATTTAAGTGCCCAGCTATCTATTTAGTAGCCCCTGCAGGCATTGTCTTTTGCGCTTTTGTATTTTCACAATTGTCTTGGCATACGCTCGTTTTATTTGCTTCATGGAGCATTTTGGGGTTGTTAGGTTATGCTTTTTATGGGCGTAAGCATAGTCACTTGATTAAGAAGCAATAATCAAGTGGTTAAAATACATAGATGGAGTTGTTAATTTAATAGTATAAAGAAGCAGGTAGTTTTCTATTTTGTTAGATAGAGGCTATCTGCTTTTTTTGTTTATAGGAGGGTTAGGCAAAAGAGAAACTTAAAAATAAAGTTGCTTTTTCGAGTCGAGACGTGTATAATACAAACCATCAAATACAGAAAGACGCTTGTCTATTTACAGTGGAAAGGAGAGAACGGCTATGTTATTATTGTTGGCATTGATTATAATTATTAGCTTAATTAGCTTATACGTCGTGGTCATTACCAACAAACAATATAACAGAACCGCCTTGCCAGTACCGATTGTTTATTATAGTCATTGCTATAGTGATAATTGGTTTATATAGAGAGACAGTAGAAAGTGATAAAAAGACGGTTCGTTATGAACCGTCTTTTTTATTAATTAATTAGGAGAGTGAGAGTATGTTACGCAGCGATAATATTGAAAAGGGAGTAGCTAGAGCGCCCCATCGGTCTTTGTTAAGAGCCTTAGGCTTTATTGATGAAGAAATGGGTAAACCGGTCATTGGCATTGCTAATTCCTTTAGTGAAGTGATACCAGGACACATGCATTTGCGGCAGTTAGTGCAATCTGTAAAAGATGGTATTCGCGAAGCGGGTGGGGTGCCGATGGAATTTAATACCATTGGTGTGTGTGATGGTATTGCAATGAACCACATAGGTATGAAATATTCATTGGTTACACGTAATATTGTGGCTGATTCTATTGAAGCGGTGGCTATGGCTACACAGTTTGATGGTCTCGTTTTTATTCCTAATTGTGATAAAGTTGTGCCAGGTATGTTGATTGCTGCGGCTCGTTTGAATTTACCGTCTGTTTTTATTAGTGGCGGAGCTATGTTAGCTGGTCGTCATAAGGGTAAGAAGATTGGCCTTAGTGATGTGTTTGAAGCGGTAGGCAAAGTGGAAGCGGGCCTTATGGATCAAGAAGAGCTTAAGCAAGTGGAAAAAGCTGCTTGTCCGACCTGTGGTTCTTGTTCTGGTATGTATACAGCTAATACAATGAATTGTTTGACGGAAGCGTTAGGTATGGCTTTACCAGGAAATGGTACTATTCCTGCTGTCTATTCGGAACGAAGCCGCTTAGCTAAGGCGGCAGGTTATCAGATTCTTGATGTAGTGAAGGCGAATCTTAGACCAAAGGATATTTTGACGAAAGAAGCCTTTGAAAATGCAGTTTCTGTGGATATGGCTCTAGGCGGTTCAACGAATACAGCCTTGCACTTACCAGCGATTGCTCATGAAGCCGGTGTTAGTCTTACCTTAGATGATTTTAATCGAATTGCGGAAGAAGTACCGCAGATATCTAAATTATCTCCATCAGGGAAATACTTTATTGAAGACTTACATGAGGCTGGTGGCATAGGGGCTATTCTTAACCGGTTACAGGAAAAAGGACATTTGCATGAAAATGCCAAAAGTATTACCTTGCATACCCTAGGTCAGTTAGCTTCTCTAGGGCAGGTAAATGATACGGATGTGATTCATCCTTGGTCAGAACCGGTATATCCGACAGGAGGAATTGCCGTTCTAAAGGGGAATTTGGCACCAGAGGGTTCTGTTGTAAAAGCTGGTGCTGTGGATAAGGCTATGTTAGTCCATTCAGGTCCAGCTAAAGTTTTCAATAGTGAAGAAGAAGCAGAAACGGCTATTACGAGTGGTCAAATTGTAGCTGGCGATGTGGTTGTTATTCGTTATGAAGGGCCTAAGGGTGGTCCAGGTATGCGTGAAATGTTAACACCAACAGCTACGATTACAGGTATGGGACTTGGTGATAAGGTGGCGCTTATTACAGATGGTCGTTTCTCAGGGGCTACGCGTGGGGCATCCATTGGGCACGTGTCACCGGAAGCGGCTTCTGGCGGACCGATTGGACTTATTCAAAATGGGGATATCATTGATATCGATATACCCAATCGATTGTTGCAAGTTCGTTTGAGCCCAGATGAATTGGAGAAACGACGGCAACAACAAAAGCCATATAAACAGAAAGTAAGTGGTTATTTACGTAAATATGCTTTGCACGTATCTTCAGCGGCGCAAGGGGCTGTTGAAGTTTTTGATGAAGAATAAATCAATGTAGAGTTATAAGGCAGGGAATTTGGAGAAAGGAGAGACTGTGATGAGTGAGGCCATGATTAATGGAGCCCGTATTGTATTAGAGACTTTACATCGCATCGGGATACGGGATGTTTTTGGTTATCCTGGTGGCGCTGTTATTCCTATATATAATCAATTATATGATTATGACCAATTAAATCATTATTTTGCGCGGCATGAACAGGGGGCAGCTCATGAGGCAGATGGTTACGCTCGTTCGTCGGGTACCTGTGGCGTTTGTTTAGCTACCTCAGGCCCTGGGGCGACAAACCTAGTGACAGGCATTATGACGGCTCATATGGATTCCATTCCTTTACTGGCCATTACGGGACAGGTAGGACTAGCAGGGATTGGTAAGGATTCTTTTCAAGAAGCTGATATTACAGGGATAACATTGCCTATTACTAAGAATAACTATTTAGTAAAAGATGTACGAGATTTACCTCGTATTATTAGGGAGGCTCATTATATCGCCACAACAGGCCGACCAGGCCCCGTACTTATTGATATACCTAATGATATCCAACGTCGTGAAATGACTATAACCGAGTATGACCAATTGATGGAAGAGCCCTTTCACCTAGAAGGGTATGAGCCAAATTATAAGGGGCATCCTAAGCAGATAAAAAAGGCGGTACAGGCTATTAAAGCAGCTAAGCGACCATTAATTATTGCGGGTGCTGGCGTGTTAAAAGGAAGGGCATGTAAAGAGTTACGCGTATTTGCAGAGAACCAGCAAATTCCAGTGGCTAATACGCTCTTAGGACTAGGTACTTTTCCAACGACAAGTCCTATTTCCTTAGGCATGTTAGGCATGCATGGCACGGTGTATGCTAATTTTGCTACCGATAAGGCGGACTTAGTTATTGCTTGTGGGACTCGATTTGATGATCGCATTGCCGGTGTACCTAATGAATTTTGTAAGCATGCTAAAATCATTCATATTGATATTGATCCTGCTGAAATTGGCAAAAATAAGGAAATAGAAATTCCGATTGTAGGCGATATTAAAAATGTACTGTCGCACTTTAATGAAAAGTTGCAACCTCAACGTCATGATGATTGGTTAGAACAGATTCGTCAGTGGAAGGAAGCGTATCCGATCCAGTATGAACCAACGAGTGATAGTACATTAAAACCACAGAAGGTATTGCAGGAAATTAATACCATAGTCAAGGGACAGGCTATTATCGTTACAGACGTAGGTCAGCATCAAATGTGGGCAGCCCAGTATTTTGATTATACAGAGCCCAATACGTTAGTCACATCTGGTGGCGCCGGGACTATGGGGTTTGGCCTTCCTGCTGCTATTGGTGCGCAAGTGGGGGCTCCTAATAAGAAGGTTATTCTTATTGTTGGTGATGGGGGCTTCCAAATGACAGCGGAAGAATTGATGATGCTAAAACAGTATCACTTGCCAGTTAAGGTTGTTATTTTGGACAATGCTTACTTAGGTATGGTTAGACAGTGGCAGGAATTATTTAACAATCATCGTTATTCATCCGTTGGTTTAGAAGTTAATCCGGATTTTGTTAAGTTAGCCGAGGCTTATGGAGTGACAGGTTGTCGTCTTACAACAAAGGAAGAATTGAGAAGTCAATTGCGGGATCTAATACTTTCTGATGAACCAGTGGTTATTGATTGCCAGGTAACAAGGGAAGAAAATGTATTGCCAATGATTCCAGCTGGCAAGTCTGTAGCCGATATGATTGGTCTAAGGGGGGTGCTGGCAGATGGCGAGTAAAGAACATGAAATCTTAGTCATTGCTAAAAATACACCTGGTATTGGGGCGCGTGTTTTATCATTGTTTAATCGACGAGGGTTTTCTGTTATTAAAATGACCTCTGGGAAAACGGTACAGCCTGGTTATGCGCGCTTAACCTTGACGGTTGATGCGGATGACCAAACTTTAGATCAAATTCAGAAGCAAATTTATAAGCTCATTGATGTGGTGAAAGTAAAGGTCTTTCCAGAACAAGATGTGGTACGGCGGGAACTTATGCTGATTAAGGTGAAGGCTGATGCACAGACGCGGTCACAGATTGCGCAGATTACAGATATTTATCGGGGAAATATTTTAGATGTAGGATCAGAATCGCTCATTATTGAGCTGACAGGTGATACAGAAAAACTACAAGGCTTTATCAAAATTATGCGTGATTATGGTATTTTAGAAATTGCTAAAACCGGTATTACGGCTATGAGTCGTGGTGAACGCATGTAAAGAGAAAAAGAGAGTAGAGACAATTTATATAAGAAAGAGGGACGCACATGAGTGAATGGGTAGAAGAACCGATACAAGGAGAAATTCTCTATTATGACAAGGTAACTTTTGTGCGGGGTGGTCGGCAAATTTTACGTGGTGTTAATTGGCAAATTAAGAATGGTCAACGATGGGCCCTCCTAGGACGCAATGGGGCAGGTAAATCTACCTTATTAAGTATGATTCCTGCCTATACGTTTCCTACACGAGGCACTATGAGAGTTCTAGGGTATACATTTGGTAAGTATGCTTGGAAAAACATTAAGGAACGGGTTGGTTTTGTTAGCTCTTCTTTGGCGGCTTTTGCTGGTACTCTTGCTAGTGAGCCTTTGTGGAAGGTTGTGTTGTCAGGCGAGGGAAATACCATTGGTATCTATCAAGAAATGACAGAAGAGGCTAAGGCCAAGGCCTTAGCTATAGTTCATGCCTTTCACCTTGATTATGTGGCAGAGGCTGAATTTGGTAGGCTATCTACAGGAGAGCAACGGCGAACTTTGTTAGCCCGGGCCTTTATGGCGGAACCAGATTTACTTATCTTTGATGAACCTTGTAATGGCCTTGATGTACCGGCAAGAGAAGAATTTTTACGGACTGTTGAGGAACAATCAGAGCAAGGAGACTTACCGCCTTTTGTTTATGTAACACATACTATTGAAGAAATTGTACCAGCGGTTACCCATGTGGCCATGTTAAAAGATGGTCAGATTATGGCTGCTGGTCCTAAGAAAGACTTATTAACTGACAAATATTTAACAGATTTATATGATTGGCCCGTGCATGTATTATGGGAAAATAATCGACCTTGGTTAATCGTAAAATGATGTTGAATTTTGTATATATTTTTTTACTAATGTGTATCTTATAAAAGGTGCAGAGAGATTAGAGGAGGATTTTTAAGATGGCAGGACAAATTTTAGGAACAACCGTTTATTATGATGCTGATTGTAATGTAAACAAATTAGCAGGTAAGAAAATTACTGTATTGGGTTATGGCTCACAAGGTCATGCACATGCATTGAATTTAAAAGAAAGCGGTATGGATGTAACAATTGGTCTTCGTAAGACGTCTAAGTCTTGGCAGACAGCAGAAGAAGCTGGCTTTGTTGTAAAGGAAACAGCTGATGCTGTAAAAGGTGCTGATATTGTAATGATTCTAATTCCAGATGAATTACAGGCAGAAACGTATGAAAAAGATATCGCTCCTAATTTGAAACAAGGTGCTTATCTTGCTTTTGCTCATGGTTTTAACATTCATTATAAAAAAATCGTTCCTCGTGAAGATATCAATGTATTTATGGTTGCTCCAAAAGGCCCTGGCCATTTAGTACGTCGTACTTTCCAAGAAGGTAGTGGGGTTCCAGACTTAGTAGCTGTTGAAAAAGACCCTTCTGGTGATACGATGGAAGTAGCTAAAGCTTGGGCTTCTGGCATCGGTGGTGGCCGCAGTGGTATTTTGGAAACTGATTTCAAATCGGAAACAGAAACAGATTTGTTTGGTGAACAGGCTGTTCTTTGCGGTGGTGTATGTGCCTTGATGCAGGCTGGTTTCCATACCTTGGTAGAACGCGGCTATAATCCAGTAAATGCTTATTTTGAAGCTATTCATGAAATGAAATTAATCGTAGACCTTATTTATGAAGGCGGCTTCCATACGATGCGCAGCTCTATTTCCAATACAGCAGAATATGGTGACTATGTAACAGGTCCTAAGATTATTACAGATGCAACGAAGAAGGCTATGAATGCTATTTTGGACGATATTCAGTCTGGTAAGTTTGCTGATGAATTTATTGGCGATTACAAGAAGGGCTTCCCTTATTTGAAATCTGAACGTGAAAAGGCAGCAAATGACCAGGTAGAACAGGTTGGGGCTGAACTTCGGAAATTGATGCCATGGATTAAGAAATAAGTATAATGTTGGCAAAAAGCCTATAGATAGTCCTTATATCGTTAGAAGCCTCTATATCTTCTCTCGGGGGCTGGTTACCTTCGGTAAAGGCTCCCTGTGAGAAATATAGAGGCTTTGTAATGTCTTTGTAGGAGTAGTTAGTATAGGCTTTTTGCTATTTATCCTTATATGGGGAGAGAAAATTAGTGTGATTTGGGAGCTAGAGTGGTAGTGTGTTTTATGATAAATAGTTGGTTACCTTCGGTAAAGGCTCCTTACGAGAAGAATAGATGCTTCTTGATTTTGTGCTAAAAGTGAAGGTCTTATGTTTTTTTGTGTGCATCTATGCAGGGCTTTTTTAATATTGATACTTATATGGGGGGGAGAGAAAGAGTAGGGTGATTTAAGACTTGCGAGTGTCTTTTGTGTAAATACATTTTTTCTTTATGCTGGAATATAGAAACATTATTGTGTATACATTATAAAAAGTAGTGTTTTGCGCAAACAATAGTGATACAATGAAGACATAAAGTGGTTTTGTTTATTGAGAGCCTATATAAGTTAATATGTTATTGTATAGCAAGGGTAGACAAATGTAGCTATTGGTAAGGTTATGGTTGTTCATTTGTGCAGGCGTCTGTGAGAAAAGGGCGATCGGGGTATGGCTATTTTTGCTTTTGATTAGATAAGGTGTTTTCTTAGCATAGTTCAATGGTATGTATGGTTTGTTAATTTAAATAGTTGTTATTTTTGAAAGAAGTGGGAATGTATGCGTAAGTTGTATAATTTTATGGAAGCACGGGAGCGGTTGAGTACGGTAGCGAGGAAGACGGAATTGATTCCGAGTAGTGTGTTTTCTGAACGGTGCGATAATGAAGTATATATAAAAGCCGAAAATTTACAGCATACAGGTTCCTTTAAGGTGCGTGGCGCTTATAATAAGATGGCTAAGCTGACAGAAGAGGAAAAGAAGCGCGGCGTTATTACATCATCAGCTGGTAATCATGCGCAGGGGGTTGCTTTGGCAGCGCAACGGTTGGGTATTAAGGCAGTTATTGTTATGCCTAAGCACACACCTGTTATTAAGGTAGAAGCGACGAAAAAGTTTGGTGCAGAAATTGTACTCGCTGGTGAAATCTATGATGAAGCTTATGCTAAGGCAGTAGAATTGCAAAAGGAACATGGTTATACCTTTGTGCATCCTTTTGATGATGAAGATGTTATTGAAGGGCAGGGGACGATTGCCCTAGATATTATGGAAGATTTGCCAGATGTAGATATTATGTTGGTGCCAATTGGTGGCGGCGGTCTTGTATCAGGTATAGCAGCGGCTGCTAAGCAGAAGAATCCTATGGTTAAGATTATTGGTGTCGAACCGGAAGGGGCCGCTTGTATGAAAGCCGCTTTAGCGCATGGCGGACCTATTCCGTTGGATGTAGTAAATACGATTGCTGATGGTACAGCAGTACGTACGGCTGGTAAGATTACTTATGAATATGTAAAACAATTTGTTGATGAAATTATCACCGTTTCTGACTATGAATTGATGGAAGCTTTTCTTTTACTTGTTGAAAAGCATAAGTTGGTTGGTGAAAATGCAGGGATTTTATCGTTAGCTGGCTTACAGAAATTAAAAGAACATGGTAAAAAGGTCGTTTCTGTACTGAGTGGCGGTAACATTGATGTGTTGACTATAGCGGCTATGATTAATAAGGGGTTAGTTGTTCGTGATCGTATTTGTACCTTTGCTATTAATTTGCCAGATAAACCGGGACAGTTGATGAAGGTGGCCCGCATTTTAGGTGAACAGAATGCCAATGTCATTAAATTAGATCATAACCAATTTAAAAATTTAAATCGTTTCTCTGAAGTGGAATTGTTTGTTACGATAGAAACAAATGGTAAAGAACATGTACAACGCGTTATTGATGCACTTCATAAAGAAGGTTTACAAGTGCAACGGGTGAACACACCAGAAGATGCGATTGGATAAAATATAAATGCATTTATAGTAGTTTAGATTGACGCTTACAACTTTGTATTCCTAGGATAAAGAACACAGGGTGTAAGCGTTTTATTTTTATGAAAATCGATAGTGCATAAAAAAC